>Ga0105047_10000215_pt1 | contig 89543 bp, 72 predicted proteins | sample MAT04_FD_78384 | JGI IMG/M metagenome (GOLD analysis project Ga0105047, IMG submission 78384) | Freshwater microbial communities from Lake Fryxell liftoff mats and glacier meltwater in Antarctica - MAT-04 (megahit assembly) | ecosystem: Environmental > Aquatic > Freshwater > Ice > Liftoff... | reverse complement strand
GGGGGGGCCCGATTGGTCATGACAAGGAGTACTGCAGCGCGGGACGACGAAGCAATCCAGCTGGATCGCCACGGCGCGCTTCGCGCTCCTCGCGATTACCATCCGCCAGCACCCGCGTCCACCCGCACCTCCCGGTTTGCCACGCGCCGTTTCCTGGCTCTACTTGGCGCCTTTCATGACCTCCGGCCCCATTCCTGTCACCGTCCTCACCGGCTTCCTCGGCGCCGGCAAGACCACCCTCCTCAACCGCATCCTCACCGAACAGCACGGCAAGAAACTCGCGGTCATCGAGAATGAGTTTGGCGAGGTGGGCGTGGACAACCAGCTCGTCATCTCCAGCGACGAGGAGCTTTTCGAGATGAACAACGGCTGCATCTGCTGCACCGTGCGCGGTGACCTCATCCGCATCCTTGGCCGGCTGAACAAGCGCAAGGACCGGCTCGACGGCATCCTGATCGAGACCACCGGCCTGGCCAACCCCGCGCCGGTCGCGCAGACGTTCTTCACGGACGACGAGATGAAGCAGAACTACCGGCTCGATGCCATCGTCACCGTGGTGGACGCGAAACACGTGCTCCAGCATCTCGACAAGGATGACGAGGCCATGAAGCAGCTGGCGTTCGCCGATGTCATCCTGCTCAACAAGTCCGACCTCGTGAGCGCCGCCGATCTCGATGCGCTCGAGACGCGCATCCGCCGCATCAACGCCGTCGCGAAAATCCACCGCAGCAAAAACTGCGACGTGCCCCTTAACCAGGTGCTCGACGTCGGTGGCTTCAACCTCAGCCGCGCCACGGAGCTCGATCCCAAGTTTCTCGAGCCCGAGTATCCCTTCGAATGGGCCGGCGCCTATGCGCTGACCGCCGGGACGCATGAATTGGTCATCGGTCACGGCGACGACGAACATGACCATGAAGGCCATGACCACTCCCACGAGAGCCATGATCATGGAGACGACGCGCCCTCCGACGTGTCCGCCGAAGCTTCAGCGGAGGGGGAAGCCTCGGCGAAGGAGGGCCACGGTGACCACGACCATCATCACCACGGCAACCCCAACGAACTCGACGTAGTCATCCTGCAAGTAAAAGACCTCAGCGAGCCCGCCCTTGCCGCCGCCCGCGAGATGGCAGTGCGCGTGTTTGCCGACTGGGAAACGCGGCTCAAGGCCGGCGACACCGTGGTTCCCGGTCCTACGCTCCAGCGCCTGCTGCTGACCGAGGGCAATGGCACCTACCCGCTCAAGATCGGGGAAGACGGCACTTTCATTGTGTTCGAGTCCTGCGGACACGATCCATTGCACATCCAAGTGAAGGGCGAGCCGGTGAAGCCCGGCTGGCAGCAGGATTTCCATGCCGCCCACACGCACAACGACGCCGTCACCTCCGTTGGCATCAGCACGCCCGGTGATCTCGACGGCAAGAAGCTCAACGACTGGATCAGTGACCTGCTCCGCACCAAAGGAGGCGACATCTACCGCATGAAGGGCGTGCTCAGCATCAAGGGCACGACGAAGCGGCTCGTTTTCCAGGGCGTGCACATGCTCTTCGACGCCAAGTTCGACCGCGAGTGGGGCAAAGACCCGCGCACCAACACGCTCGTCTTCATCGGCAAGAATCTCGACCGCGCCGCCCTGACCGCCGCGTTCCAAGCCTGTCTGGCCTGAAGCTGCGTCAGACGACGCAGCTTCGGAGATGGCAGATTGGAGATGGGAGATCGGGTCGGAGCTGAATCGAAGTAGGGCGGGTCTCTGACCCGCCATATCCGAAAGGTGGAGCGCGTTGCCCCCAGCTCTCTGAGCAGCCCAGTCCAAGTCCCGCCTCGACGGAGCCAATCAACGCATTGCGGACCCTTGTGTCTGGTCCAAACCGGCGACAACGCGTTCCACCCTCAATCGTCGGCCAGAGAGGAAGCAGGTCAGAGACCTGCCCTACCCCATCAATCACAATTCAGCGCGTCTTCCCCCATCTGCCATCTCCAATCTCCCATCTCCTATCTTAGCAGCGCGGCCCATTTTCTTCCGATCGGCCCTATTTCCATTCCACCCTGAGGATGCGGTAGCCGGTGCCGACGTCCGGGATTTGAATTTGGTCTCCCACGATCTCGTAAGGCACGTCGGCGGAATTGCCCAACAGGTGCACGGAACGTATCGCGCCCAGGCGCCGTAGTGTGACGGGCTGGTGCCACGCCGCAAAGAGGTGCAGGTAGACAACGCCCTCGCGACGGGTCACCGGGACATTGGCCCAGCCGTCTTCCCCGCCCCGCGTGCCATGGATCGCCTCGCCGTTGGCCGCCATCCATACCTGCATCGATCGCCAGGCCTCATCCGTGCCCTCGGGCAGCCGTCCATCGGGCTGCGGCCCGAGATTGAGCAGGTAGTTTCCGTCCCAAGCCCGGAGTCGGCCGAGTCGTTCGAGCTCCAGCTCAACGTTACCGGCAAAGGGACCGGAGTAGCCCCAGTGCCCATACCAGCCGCGGCAATATTCCCACCACCCGCCGGGACTTGCCTTCAGGTCGGTCCACTCATGCGTCGTGAAGTCGCCGAACTTCTCCCCGGTTTCCTCGGTCGCATCCGGCGGCCGCACCCGGCCCCAGCGGTCGTTGATCACGATCTGGGGCTGCAGCGTGCGGATCCACCGATAGACCGCCTTGGTCGGAAACGTTTGGCCCGGCCACGCCAGGCCATCGAACCAGAGCTCGTCGATCGGACCATAGTTCGTGAGGAGCTCGTGGAGCTGCGCGATCGTGTAGATGAAAAACTCCCGGGCGCGCTCGGCGTCGGCCCCCGGATCCACCACCGGCGGGTAATGTCCGCGCTGCTTGAAGTCGAAATTCACATCCGCCAGCGGATAGCCGGGGTAATGCCAGTCCTGCGGCGAGAAATAAAACCCCACCTTCAGCCCGGCCGCCCGCAAGCCCGCCACGTAAGGGCGGAGGAAGTCCTCGCCACCGCAGTATTGCCGCGTCGAGAAATTTCCCCATCGACTCGGCCAGAGCGCAAAGCCGTCGCCGTGTTTCGTGGTCAGGACTACGTAGCGGAAACCCGCCGCCCGTGCCCCCGGCGCCCACGCGGCTGGATCCCAACGCGTCGGATGAAAGCGGTCGGCGAGGCGAAAATAGTCCATGCCGTTCCAGCGCGGGTCCTCCCCGCCATAGGGATAGCGGCGGATCGACGCCCATGACGGCTGCAGCCGTTCCACGCTGTGAAAGCCCCAGTGCAGGAACAACCCTAACCCCGCCGTTTTCCACCACGCCGCGCCGGCGTGCGGATTGGGCATGACCAAGTCCGTCACCACCGCATCCGGCGTCGCAAGGAGGTCGAGCGCCAGCGCGCGGATCGCGGGATCGTCGACGCGGTAAGCCGCTCGCGCCGACGGGGTGTCGAGCACCAGGGTGGGATTCTCAAAACCCATGACTGGACCAGCCACGACCACGGCGCCGGCGCACGAGCATATCCGCAATAATTTTTTCATAAACACCTGCCCATCAGGTCAGAGCGGCCGACCGTGGTCAAACCGCGAGTCACGGCCGTATCCTTCGGCACCGGCTTCAAGTAGCAGTACCTCCGACCCGCCTTGGCGCGTTCCCGTCGCCTAAGGCAGGTCTGAGACCTGCCCTACCCAAACCAATCTCGACGCAGCCAGCCTTCCACCGATCTGCGATCTCCCATCTCCTATCTCCGATCATTGTTTTTAGAGTGGTCGCACCCTTGCGCGGCCGCTTAGCTGCGCCAACCCCCGCTCCCGCTCCATGCACCCCACTCGCGATCCTTCCGTCGACGTTTTGCCTCGCACACCTACACGCATCACCCCTCTCGGGCGTCAGGCGGCGATCATTTTCCCCGCAACGGATTCTCGTTACCGCGCGCTCGCGGAGCAAATCAGCGCCGCAATCATCGCGCGCGGCGGAGTGGCGCCGGAGTGCTTCGCCGACACGGCCCTCATCCCCGAACGGAGCACCCCGCTCCCAGTCGCCTCTCGGCAACGTCCGCTCGTGTTGCTCGGCAATCTCAACACGAACCGCGCCCTGCAGCCGCTCTACGCCGATTACCTGTGCTCGACCGACGCCACCTACCCGGGGGGCGATGGCTATGATCTCCGGACCCTCGTTAATCCCTACGGCACCGGCACGAACGTCATTCTCGCCGGCGGCAGCAATCTTCGCGGCGTCGAGCGGGCGGTCGAGCGACTGCTCGCCGCCATCGCCGCTGCCGACGCGTCGGTCTCGCTGTCCTTCATTCTCCAAGTGGAACTGGACCCGGCGCTCGCCGCCCAACTCGCCGACTGGCCGTATACCTCACTCGCCGACTCCTCCGCGCTCCAAGCCTCACGTTCGCGCGGCCTCATGTTCACCACCGAGCCCATCCGGCTCATCGGCGCCTATACGCTGATGTGGTCCTGGACCGCCGATGAACGTTATGCCCACGTCGCCCGCGACCAGTTGCGCGCGCTGAACGAGCGCATGACCGACGGCTATGGTGACTGGCATTATCTCGCCGAGCGCTTCATGCGTGCGATTCCCCTGCTCGTGGCGGGTGGATTCCTGACGGACGCCGACATCCACCGCACCGACCACCTGCTGATGCTCACCGCGCTGGGCAACCAGGACGAATGGTGGCGCAACCGCCTCGGCACCCCGCCCCTCGGGCACCGCCATCAGGGCAAGGGCACGTATGAATTCCTGCTCATCGCGCGCTACCTCCGCGACCAGGCGCAGCCCACGCCCGCCCTGCGCACCCTTTGTGACCGCTGGATCGCCGAGTGCTGCACTTTTCTCGACGCCCTCGCCGCCGCCCGCGTTGACGACCAGGACGACGAAAGTTGCCTCAATAACATCGCCACGATCTTCCGCTATGCGCTCGGCCAGGAGCGGCACGCGTTCTTCACCAGCGGCAATGCCCGCCGCGTCGCTGAGCGCTGCCTCGCGCTGCACGACAACAATGGCAACGGCGCCGGCCAGGGCGGTTATGGCGAGAGTCAGGGCATGTATTTGCAGCAGGAAGCGACGATCCAGACGGCAGCGAGCGCGTTTTATTACGGCGACGGCGGGCTGAAGTGGATCCTTCACCAGATGCCCAACCTCGCCGTGCCGCAGCGCTACCCATTCCTGCATTTTGCGCCCGTCTTCCTCCAGAAATTCGACACCGGCCCGGAACTCACCCCCGTGCCTCCGGCGGCCGGCCGCAACCTCGAGTGCCTGCCCGTCACCGACCACCAGTTCGCCATCAGCAATCACCCCCCGGAGCATCTCGAGCCCGCCGGCCACATGGTCAACGCCCCCGAGACTTGGCAGCTCGCCGAGGCCATCGCCCTCAACCGGCTGCCGCAGGCGCGCGGCTTCGACAAGCTCGTCCTGCGCGGTGGCTACCAGCGCAGTGACGCCTACCTGATCATCCAAGGTTACCAAGGGGGCTTCCGGTGGCAGGGCCACATGCAGGCGGCGAATTGCGTCGTGCGCTTCTTTCAGGCCGGACACGTGTTCCTGGTCCAGAACACCTCGCGTCACTCCTATCACGACAAGAACGGCCTCTTCATCAGCGATGGCCGCAACGACACGCCGTTGCCGCCCATCGCGGAACGGGTCGCGCTCGCGGATTTTCCGGCCGTCGGGCTGACCGTTACCCGGCTCTCCGACTATCATCACACCGTCTGGACGCGGCACATTTTCTGGTCGAAGGCCGGCGACGGCTGTTTCGTCGTGATTGACCGCACGGCCTTCCAGGCTGACGGCCCTTACTCGCTTACCTGCTCTTGGCGCACCCCCGGTTTTGCCGAGTTGCATGACCGCCGCTGGCATAGCGACCAGGGCCAGCATCGCTTCACGCTCGTTGCCAGCAGCAACGTGGCCGCCACCTGTGAGGTGGATTCCGACCAGGGCGCCTGCGAACCGTATGTGCTGCGCCAGCGGCGCGCGGGCAGCCACCGCGCCGGGGACGAGGCGACGTTCCAGAATCTCTTCTACGTCCGCAGCCAGGGCAGCACTGAGACGCTTGACCTCCAACGGCTCGACGAACGGTGCGCCGTCGTGCTGCGCAATGGCGCTCCCGTCGCCTGGTGCGGGATCGAGATCGCCGCCGGCGCCTCGTGTCTGACGGGCGCCAATGCCCGGGCTGCCAGCGCCTGGCTCGAAGCCACCTCGCTCGCTTTCGCCGGCGCAACGTCCGTGGTCCTCGCCGCCACGGGCTGGCAGATCCGTAGCGACCAACCGGTCGCGCTATTCCTCGATCTGACCGCCGCCACACTGACCGTCCGCCTCGACTCCCCCGCCGCCACTGCGGCCGAGGTCTCGCTCACGCTGGGCAGCGAGGTCCGCAAGGTCGCGCTGACCGACACCCTCACCGTCCCGCTCCCCACGGCAGCGTGCGCCACCTTGCAGGGCGCTATCACCGCGTGGCTGGCGACGCTCCGCCCGGTTTCAGCCCCACCCGCGGCCCTGGCGGTCGCGAAGCCCGGCACGGGCTGGACCCGCGCTTGGACCTACGATTCGGGCACCCGCCGGCCGGAGTGCGTGCGTAACGTCTGCGTCACCGCCAACCCCCTGCCGGTGGACGCTTCGCCCGACCAGCTGCTCGACCCGGTCCTGCCCGATGGTTACTCGCGCGAAATCTGGATCCAGTGGCCCAAGGCCGATCACTACGAGCTCACGCTGACATTTCCCGCGCCGCGCGCGGTCACCGCGCTTAACATCCTCGGTGACTGCATCGATGATCCTTCGCTGCGCGTCTTCAACCCGCTGCCCGACGGCATCACCGTCGAGGTGGAAACCGCCACCGGCGCCCGCCGCGCCATCCCCGCCACTCCCGCGCCGGACCGCTATTACAAACGCTACCGCGACGCCGAAAACCGCCTCGAGGTTCGCAGCGCACCGGTCGGCGAAACCACCCGCGTCCTGCATGTCCGCGTGCCCGCGCCGCCCGATGGCCGGCCATTCGTTCTCCACCGGCTCGAGGTGCTCAGCGACCGCTCGGTGGCCCCCGCTCTCCTGCACTGGCTCAGCGCGGATCTCAACGGCGACGGCCGACCCGAGATTGTGGCCGTCAACGTCGTGAATGAGCTCTTCGTCCTCGACGCCGAGGGCCGCGAACTCTGGCGCCGCACGTTTCCCGTCCCGGTCACGCACATTTCCGCCCAGCCACTTGACGCCTCGGGCCCGCCCGTGCTCTGCGTGGGTCTCCTCGGCGGCGAACTGCACTTGCTCAAGCCCGATGGCTCGGTTCGACAGGCGCTGCGGCTCGCGGAGGAGTTCCGCCAACGCACCGACTGCCTCATGGGTTGGTTCAACGCGATCCACACCCTCGCGATTTGGCACCGTGGCGCGGATGGCCGCGGCTGCCTCGTCATCGGCGGCTACGCCATTGTGGTTTTTCTCGACGCGGACGGCCGGATCGCCGGGCACGCGTTTTCCGATGGCCCGTGGAACTACGACATCCTCGTGGCGCCCGAGTCCCGGGCCGGCGCCGGCGACCTCTACGTGCGCTGCGGCTGGAACCACGGGATCCAATATTACGAGGGCGCGCCCGGCGCCGGTCCCAGCGGGGTCGTCCACAGCTTTGGCGGCTTCATGCAGCCGATGTTTCGCAAACTGGCGCGGGTGATCCCCTTCCTCAACGGCCGCTCGCTCGCCTACGAATGGGTGGAAGCCGCCGGTGAGCCCGGTGGGGCGATCTTCGCAGCGACCGAGCTGGGGTGCGGCGTGCTGTCCACCACGCGGAAGGACTGGCTCTGGAAACTCGAGGGCGGAATGAGTCTCAACGCCTGCTGCACCGGCCGCCTCGACAAGCGGCCCGTTGCGCTCACCGCCGGCGCGGACGGTTTTGTGACGGCCGTCGGTCTCGCCGATGGGCGCGTCGTCCGCAGCTGGCACGCCGGCGCGCCGGTCGTCGGCGTCGCGCAGACGGCTTCCGGCGATCTCATCGTCGCCACCCGCACCAGCGTGCAGATACTCGACGCCACGTGGTCGCCGCGCAGCACCTTCGCACAAACTGTGCGCCGGATGCTCCCCCTCGGGGGCGGACGGTTGCTGATCTGCCGCGACGACCACAGTTTGGAGCTGCTCCAGTTGCAAAAGTGACCGCTAGCCTGCCGAAAATAATCATCTGCTCTCCAAACCATTTTACCACGGATGACACTCGCAGACACGGATCAATCCCAAGACAGCCTTAAGAGTGATCCGTGTCCGCCCGTGAAATCAGTGGTTGAATTCTTCTGATGAAACGCCCGCTCACTCTCGCCGCCGTCCAGCTACCCTCCTCGGCTCCCGGCAAGTCCAACGCCGCCCGGCAGCGCGCCAATTTTGCGCTCGCCGGAACCTGGCTCAATAACGCCGGCAAGCGCGGCGCCGACATCGCCTGCATCGGCGAGACCTTCAACGTGATGGGCGCCAAGCTCACCAAGCGTAATGTCCCCGCACTCGTTCGCGGCGCGCTGGCCGAAACCACCGGCCGCTTCGCGCCCATCGCGCGCCGTCACAAAATGGCGGTTATCGTACCGATCCTCGCCCTGATTGACGGCTTGGTGCGCAACGTCGCCGTCGTGTTCGACCAAAAGGGCCGCGTCGTCGGCCTGTACCACAAAGTGCACTGCACCGAGGCCGAGCGGGCCTACGGTGTCGTGCCCGGAGATACCTGGCCGGTCTTCAAACTCGCCGGCGCCAAGGTCGGCATCCAGATCTGTCACGACACCTCATTTCCCGAGAGCGCGCGCTGCCTCACGATGAACGGTGCGGAGATTATCTTCTGGCCGCACGTCATGAGCGGTTGGGGCGGCGAGTTCATGGACATCCTCCTGCGCGCCCCGGCGATCCACAATGGGGTGCATTTCGCGCCGGTCTGCTTCGGCTGCCCGCCGGAAAAGTCCTGGATGCCCGGCATGCTCTTAGGCCGAAGCAGCATCATCGGCCCCGACGCCACCATCCTCGCCGATGCCGGCCGCCACCCCGGCATCGCCCTCACGACAATCGACCTCGCCTCACCGCGCGTAGCCCAATGCTTCACCAGAAACGGCGACTGGGTCTGGAAGATCGACATGCAAAACGACCGCCGCCCCGATACCTACGCTCCGCTCATCCGCCCCATTAAGCGCCAGAAGCCGGTCCGGGCGTCCAAGGCATAAGTTGGAGGGAGGGGTCGCCGAACCCCGCCTTTATCCCTGCATCCGTTTCCGCAGATCACGCTGATTGACGCGGATAGCCGGTATTCAGCCGCGTTGATCCGTGAAATCCACCGCAAACGTCTGTGACGGTCAGCGCGGTTCGGCGACCCCGCCCTCCAACCAGACTTCAGCCTCGCTGCTGAAACACCCGCACCGCGTCCTGGATCTGCTTCGCGTCGGATTTCCAGAGGCCATTGATGAAAATCGGCTGGCTGCCGCCGGTGGTCTCCACCGAGATGTTGGCAAGAAAAAGGCCGTTGGTGCCCCGGATGGAGGCAATCGCGTGGTAATTAATGCGCTCTTCCTGCGAGCCCAGCATCTTTCCTTTGCGGAACACGATGCCGTCGCTCGCCAGCGTGACCGAGTCTCTGAAAAACATATTTCCGCCCGACCAGCGGCTGGACCAGTAGGTCTTGTCCACCACCCGGGGCTGGGCGCCCACCATGGGCTGAGCTGCGAGGCCCGGGCCAACCGCCGGTGATCCGGCCGGATCCTGGGCGAGCAGCTTTCGTTTCGCGTTCACAAACTCCTCCTCGGATAGAAGCCCCTCCGCTTTCAGGTCGGCCAGCTTCCGCAGTTCATCAGTCAGGTTCATGGGCGAGAGGGGTTATCCTACTGTCACGGGGGTGAGCGCGCAGGTTCCATCCGTCCGCCACATAACCGATCTACCCGGACCGATGCTGGGCGCCTGCGCCCGCTGCCGCGCGGTCCCTCCGTGGCCCCGTTTTCCCTCGCCGTGATGAGATCGTCTGGGCCGCACGCGTTGCGGCGTTTATCGCAAGATATGCGGCGACGCGTGCCGCGCATTCCAGTAGGGTCACGGCTTCGAACTCCTTCCCACCCCATGCATTTGAAGCTGATTTCCTGCAATGTCTTCCAGCGCGAGGCTTCCTGGTGCAGGGCGCGTTCGCCGCATGTCATTGACGCGGAGTATACCGAGCTCGGCGAGCACGCCCGCAGCGCAGGGTTGCGCTCGCTCATCCAGTCGAAGATCGACGCAACCGAGGCCTCCGGGAAGGCCTACGACGCCATCCTCATCCTCTTTGGTCTCTGCGGCAACGCCACCGTCGGGCTCCAGGCCCGCCGCACGCAGCTCGTCATGCCGCGCGCGCATGACTGCTGCACCATCCTGCTGGGTTCGCGCGCGAAGTTCTCCGAGCATTTCGGCGCCGCCCCCAGCACGCCGTTTTCCTCCGCCGGCTACATTGAGCGCGGCAATTATTTCCTCCGCACCAGCGACGGCAGCGAGCCGAACGTGCAGGCCGGCGATGCCTTCAAGGCGCTCGTGGAGAAATACGGCGAGGAGGACGCGAAGTACATCTGGGCGGAAATGAATCCCGACCATGGCAACGACAAGGCGGTTTTCATTGATCTCCCGCAGACCAGCCACCTCGGTTACGCGGAAAAATTCAAGGCCAAGGCCACCGAGGCCGGCAAGCAGGCCGTCCAGCTGCCGGGCGACATCCGCCTCATCGAGGGCCTCATCGGCGGCAACTGGGACGCGAAGGAATATCTCGTCGTTCCGCCCACCTCGGCCGTCGAGGGGGTGTATGACTGGGACGAGGTCGTCCGCGCGAAGAAGCTGTGATCGGCGCCGGCCGACCACGGGTGATGGGCGATCGGCCATAGGTCCTGCAAACTGGCCGGGTTTCTTTGGCGTTCAGCGTCGCGCACGGCTCCGTAGGTCGGGATTCACGCCCGATATGGGGCACCGGATATCGTGCCCCCAATTGCCCGACCTACCGCAAACCGCTCCACCCCGCTTTTTGTCCGAAAGCTTCACGGAAACAGCGCCAGCACCACGTCCGCGTAGAGCCGGTGGCCGAAGTCGTTCGGGTGGTTCACGCCGTTGCCGGCGAGGTCGAGGAATTTTTTTCGCCCCACAATCCACGACCACACCGACGTGACATCCGCCACCGCGAGGCCCGGTTCGCGCAGCGCCAGCAACTGTTCGAGATACGCGGGATAAAGATCCGGCGCGGCATGCTGCCAGGACTCGTTAGCTGTCATCGTTGCCACGCAGATCACATCGCAGTGCGGACACGCCGCCCGCATCACGTCGGCCATCCGCGCGATGTCCTTGCGATATTTGGACGGCGAATACCGCCCCGACGCGTCGTTCATCCCGAACGCGATCAGGAAGAGATCCGGCTGCTCCCCGACGGCCACCGTCATTTGCTCCACGCCCCAAGGCGCGTTCATCCCGCCGACGGAGAGGTTCACCAGCGTAACCGGCCCGCCGAACCGCTGGCTGAGTCCTTCCACCACCAGGTTCGGATAACCCATCTGGCCCGGCAGCGCGCCTTCCACCCCCGAGGCGTTACAGCCAGTGGAAATACTGTCACCCAACATGACGATCTTCACGGGTTTTTTCGCCCTGAGCCGCTCCAACACCTGCGCAATCCCGCCCTCATCCGACTCAGGCACCGGGCCCGCCCACGATTCCGCGGGCTCATAGGCCGCGATCACCTGCTGGTCGTGGAAAAAATGCCCCTCGCCATACAGCAGGTGCTTTTTCCCATCGCGGCTCGCCGCAATCGAGTCGGGCGAACCCGGCGGAAGCAGCACCTGCGTCCGAAACGGAATCCGGCTCTGCGGCGTGAGCACGATCTCGCGTCCCCCCGTTTGCCACGTGAAATCACGGCCAGCCTCGTAAACCACGTCACCCGTCGCCTTCGTCAGCTGCGGCATCGCCTTGGGCATGAACAGCAGCCGGGCCGACGCCGCCACCGGCCCCTCCGCCTGCACAAAGAAAAGCGGATCGCGGTCGAGCGATGTCGCGAACCACACGGGAGTATCCTGTGGAATTGTTTTTGGTTTCATTTCAGGCGTCTCATTCACGGTCCTACGCGCAGACCAGCGGCTTTCGCCAGCGCATGCTGGCGAAGATCAAACGTCAGGAAGACCTTGGCGCCGAGGGCCCGTGCCGCTCCCACGTGCAGCAGGTCCAGCGCGCGGACGCCCAAGGTGCGCGTGTGTTTCTCGCCCAGTTCGTCCGCGATTTGCAGCACATCCGGCCAGATCAGGGGGGTGTCTTCCAGCTCACCGGTTTCACGGTGCTGTTCCACTTGGGCCAGTACCGCTCCGACCGCAGCCGCATCCATGAGTCGCCGAAAGAGTGCCAGCCGGAACGCATTGCGTAGCTCATATCGCTGCAGCCCGGTGAAGGCCAGTGCTTGCCGGTGGCCCAACAGGTAGTCGCGCGCAGCCGGCGTATTGGCTTCCGGCAGGTAAACGGCAAAGAGGAACGAGGTATCGGCGTAGGCCGTCATCGCTCAATACCGGTCCCGATCCCCGGCGATCAAAGCGGCTCCCGTCATCTTCAACGCTGGCCGGGCCATCACCGCGGCAAAATGCTTCTCGGCCTCCGCCCAAGGCTTCCGCCCGGACCGGGCAGCCTGGGGAGGGGGCGTGAGTGTGGCCACTATCTTGCGGCGGGACGTAATTGCCACCGTGTGACCGTTCCTCACCAGCTGCAGGACGGCAGGAAAAGCGTTGCGGATTTGCCGGACGGAGGCGGTTTTCATGTCTCACCAATAAGTCTCACGGAATATTCTGTCAACCGGGTTTGGGTCCATCCCTTGATCCGTCGGGCGGGAGGCTGCGGATCAGCGGCTTCAGCAGCACGCAGATGATGCTCCTCGGGACCATGGAATCATCACCGCCAGCCTCAGCCGGTGCACCCCCTTGCCGTGTGGCGCGTGGTAAAAAGGTCTTGATTATCACCAACGCCGGAAGGAGCCCTGCAATTTCCCCTGGAGGTGAATTCGCCCGCATCCCGAATCCCGGCCGACTCAGCAGTAGAATCTGTCCGAGCGAGCCCGCCACTTGCCGCATGGGAAAGACCTCCGTGACTCTCCTGACTTCCGAAGATTGTTGCGCGGCATTTTTTGTCCGCGGGCCGGGAAGATCCCCACACAAAAAAGGGCGGGGTCCCGGAGGACCCCGCCCTGAATAAACCATTTTCAAACCACTACAAAGCGGCTTAGAACTGAAGCGTGGTCGAAAGGACCCAGTTACGCGCCGGTGACCGCACGAACGAACCTTCCGAATAATCCGCGTCGGTCACGTTGTAGACGCCGAGCATCGTATTGAACCTGAAGCCCCCCGCAGCCCACGGGTAGCTGGCCGTGAGGTCAAACACCGCGGTGTCGCCGGCCTGATAACCACCGGCCAACGGATTCCAGTCCACGCTGCGGCTGACCACCGTCTCGGTGATGTAGCGCATGCCGGCCCCGAGGCCGAGACCGCGCACCACGCCATCCCGGAAGGTGTATTTGCCGAACACCGTGAACTTGAATTCCGGCACGTTCTCGATGCGTGCGCCGTAATAGATGTCGGACGCGACCTTGGCGGCCGCGCTGAGGGCGCTGTACGCCGCGCTGCCGGGCTTCGCGCGGGTCTTGTCGTAAACCGTTTTCGCGGTCCACAGCCAGGAACCGTTGATCACGGCCTGGAAGTTCGAAGTCGGCGACCAGATAACTTCGCCTTCCGTGCCTTCGATGCGATTCTTCAGGTCGGTCGTGCGCCAGCGGAATACGCGGGTGTTATAGCCGATGGTGCCGGGCGCGAAGAGCGTGGTATTGAAGTTGATCGGCTCTTCCAAGTTCGACTGCTTGGCCGGGTCGTCGAGCATCTGGTTCGTGCGTTCGCCGCGGAAGAGCGAGATCGTGCCGACGATCTTGTCATCAGCGGTCGACATCTTGGCTCCGATTTCCCAGTTCTTGCCGTTCTCATCCTTGACCGGGTCGTACGCGCCCCGGGCTTGCTCGAGGGCCACGAACTGATTCACCGAGGTGACCGTGTTGCCCAGATACTGGAAGGAACCGCCATTCTGATCGAGGGCACTTTGGACGACCGGGCGCTCATTGCCGACAAAAACTCCGCCCACGTTACTCACGTTGAACTGGAAGGTCTTGGACACTGAGGCATAGATATTGATCGCCTTCGTGACGGCGAAAGACGCGCCGCCCATCCATGCGTTGCCATATTTTTTGTAGACCCGCTGGGTCTTGATGTAATTGGCGCCGTAGCCCCACACATCAGGCGGATAGGTCACCGGATCCAGATAGGCGTTCTCCGGCACGACAAACCAGGGATAGTTGGACACCAGATACTGGCTTTTTTCCTGCAGCGACTGCCGGCGGAAGCCCGCAATCACATTGAGGCGATCATCCAGCAGCGCGGCCTGATAGTTGATATACGCGGCCTCGTTGATGGGCTTGTAGCCATCGAGCCAGACGCGATCGAGCGGGAAGAGCTTGTCGATCGTCGGATAGATTTCAGCGCCGGGATCGAAGTCACTGTAGACGGCCTTCACCAGCTTGATGACGCCGTTGCGGTCGCGCACCACCTGGTTGACGGTCGGGACGCCCGTGTCGTGGCCGCGGCCTTCGCCTACGAGGTTATCCGCCACTTGGGTGCCGCCCGTTGTGCCATAGCCCGGGTTGGCAATGGGATTTGTCGACCCAGGGACATGGCCATAATAGGGCGTAAACTTGTTATCGTTGCCCAGGTAATTCTGCAGGTATTTCGACCGATTGAAGCCCGTCAGCACCTTGCTCTTCACGCCCGCGAGTTCGAACTTGAAGATCAAGTCGAGCTGGTGGGCTGTGGTATTCCGGTAGTAACCCGACGTGGCGCCAGCACCGACGTTCCAGTGGATGCCGTCGGCATAGGGCGTCGTGATGCCTTCGATGTTATTGAAGCGACTGTTGTCCCTCTGATAAACATAGCGGCCGTCGAGCCAGTCGAACGGCGCGAAATCGACCGTCGTCGTGAAGACATTGACGTCGTTCATCGTGCGCGCGCCGCGGCTGGTGTAGTTGAACGCCTCGTCGTGGATAAACTTGCCGCTGGCGTCGGTATAATACGCGCCGCGCTCCACTTTCGTGTAGGCCGGCAGCGAGTAGTTGCCGGACGAGGTGCGCTTGCTGTTGATGTAGGTCCCGTAGGCGAGGCTTGGGGTGTTGATGGAGTTGGCGACCTTGGCGCCGCCGACGGCGGCGGCCTTCCAGCCGGCGAAGTCGCTATAGATCCAGTCATAGTCGTTCTGGTTGAAGCTCTCCTGGAGATATTCGAGATCGGCGTTGATCTTCAGTTTGCCGCTGTCGAAGGGCACGACCGTCAGACTGGGCGTGAGGTTGATGTTCTTGCGGAACTCAAAGCGACGGTCGCCCTGCGCGTCTTCCCAACCGCCCACCACGCGGAATGCCGCCTTCTTGTTGAGCACGACATTGATGTCCGCTACGACCTTTTGGCCGCTGTCATTGTTGATCGAGTATTTAAAGGTGTCCGGGATCTTCACGAACGACGGCTGCTTCGAGATGTAGTTGATGACGCCACCGGGAAACCCCTGGCCAAAGAAGACGGCAGCAGGGCCCTTCACGATCTCGATGCGGTCCACACTGTCCATGTTGTAGGAGATATAGCGAAAGATGCCATTGCGCATGATCGTATTGACGGAGAAGCCGCGCAGCGTGAACGCACCCTGGGCCGTCGCCTCGTTGCCGGGCCGGCGCATCACATAGCGGGTGTCGCCCGAGGCCGAAGCCGTGTAGCGGAGGACGTCCATCAGCGAGCGGGCATTCGTGTCGTCGATAAACTCGCGCGAGATCACCGAGACGGCCAGCGGCACTTTCTGGATCTCCATGTTGATCCGGGTGGCCGTGGCGGCGTTGGTCTTCAGGTAGCCGAAGTCCTTGTCGCTCTTAACCTCGAAGGGGGAAAGCACCACGACGGAGGGATCAGTCTGGGCCGCAGGGGCCGCGGATTCCGCATAGGCCGGGGCCGGGGCGGAAGCCGCGGTGTCGGTCACCGGAGCCGGAGCCGGCTTCGCCGCGAGGCGGGCCTCGATATCGGCAAGACGCTGGCGAAGGTCGGCATTCTCCTGACGGAGCGCCTCGTTATCCTGTTGGAGTGTTTTGGGACTATCATCCGCGGCCGCTCCGAGGGAGACGGTCAGCGCAAACAAGACCGCAATGCAGGCGGCCAAGCGGTGTTTGGTCCTGTACGTGAGGTGGGTTGGTTTTGGGTTCATGGTGTTGGTATTCTCCAGCCTGAGTCCGATGGCGGACAACGAAGCGGAAAGGGGTGGGACTGCCTCAGCGGCAGCGGGTCGGGAAGGGGGTAAACGGGCCGGGGGCGGCTGGTCGGTTAAAGAAGTATGGGCTTGTTGCGGGTTGTCGCTTTCCCTGTATTGGAAGCGTTGCAATCGACGGCTAAAATCACCCTCCGCTCCCTCGCCGAACTGTGCGGCGTCTCCTCCGCCACCGCCTCGCGCGCCCTTTCAGGGCATCCCAACGTCCGGCCCGGCGTCCGCGAGCGCGTGGTTACCCTGGCCCGGGAGCGCGGCTATACGCGCAACCAATTGGTGAGCGCCCTGATGGCGCATGTGCGGGGTGATCGTACGAGCCACTTCATCGGCAACCTCGCCGTCGTCCACGTCCCCTCGCCCAAACAGCCCAACATCCTGCCCATGCAGCAGCGCATCATCAAGGGTGCGGCGGATCGCGCCCGCGAACTGGGCTTCCAAATCGATACCTTCAGCCTGGGGGCTGGCGGCGCCGCCCCGGCCGCACTGGGCCGGGTGCTGCGGGCGCGCGGGGTGCTGGGCGTGATTTTTCTCCAACCCAATTCCAACGACACGACCGCCGGATTTCCCTGGGAGCACTTCGCCTCGCTGCAAATCGACTATGACTCGCCCAATCTCGTCCAGCACACGGTGTCGCTCGACCATCATTTCACCCTGATCAGCGCCCTCGCCCGCCTGCGGGCGCTCGGCTACCGGCGGGCGGGGCTTTTCATCGCCCGGCACAAGGATGAGCGGCTCGTGCATAAATGGTCCGCCGCGTTCCGTTCGTTTCAGAAAAACCAGGGCGGGATCGGGGCGGTGCCGGTGCTCACGCGCGAAGCCATCACGCGCGCGGAATTCATGGTCTGGCAGCGCGCCCACCGCCCCGACCTCGTCATCGGCCATGTGGATCAGGTGCTGGTCTGGCTCAAACGGACCGGGATCGCCGTGCCCCGGGACCTGGGCTTCTTCAACTTGAATTGGAATGAGCGCACGCAGTCGTGCGCGGGACTCGACCTGCGCCCGGAACTGCACGGCATCGTGGCCGTTGAGACGCTGGCGGCACAAATCCACCGCAACGAGCGCGGGCCACCCGATGACCCGCGCACGGTGACGATCAGCGGCCGGTGGATTGACGGCCCCACGCTCCGGGTGCCGGCCGCCCCGGCCTGAAATCGCCGCCGGGCCCGCGCCGCCTCAACCTTTCACGCCGCCAAGCTGGATGCCCCGGATCAGCTGTTTCTGCAGCAACACGAAGATAATGATCAGCGGGATGACCGACATTGTGACCGCCGCCATCAGTAGGTGCGTCGCCTGGCCGTGCTGCGTGTCGAAGAACATCAGGCCCACCGGCAGCGGGAACTTGTCCACCGTCTTCATCATCACCAGCGGCCAGAAGAAGCTCTGGAAATTTCCCATGAAGGTGAAGATGGCGAGGGTCACCAGCCCGGGCCGGCTCAGCGGCAGGATCACGTCCCAAAAAATCTGCCACTTGCTCGCGCCGTCGATTTCGGCCGCCTCGTCGAGCGCGCGCGGGATGCCCATCATGAATTGGCGGAGCAGGAACGTGCCAAACGCACCGAACGCCGCTGGCAGCACCAGCCCCAGGTACGTGTCCACCAAGTCCAGCCGCACCATGAGCTGGAACGTCGGGATGAGTGTCACCAGCCCCGGCAGCATCATGGTGCCGAGGTACAGGAAGAACACGCGGTCGCGTCCCGGCCACTCGAGCCGTGCAAAGCTGAAGGCGGCGAGCGCACTGGTGAACACCTGCAAAATCGTCACCCACCCCGCCATCACCAGGCTGTTCGCCGCAAAGCGCAGGAACGGGATGACCTTGAACACCTCGGGGTAGTTGCTCCAGCGGAAGGCCCCCGGCATCCATTCCGGATCGGAGGACTCGCTCAGCGTCTTGAAACTCGTCAGCGCCATCCACACGAACGGCGCGATCATCAGCAGGCTGAGCGCAGCCAGCACGAGTGAAAGACCCGGGCCCGAGCGCTCAGCCGTGATGACGGTCTTCTTCCGAAAGGGCGTTTGGGTTTCAGCCATGGGTCTTCAGGGATTCGCGTTCTGTCGGGTCCATGCGCGGTGATTCATCGTTCAGTCGTTCGCTGAGCGGTTGCCGAAGCGGAAGTTCAGCAGCGACAGGATGAACACGAGGGCAAACAGCACCCAAGCCGCCGCCGAGGCATAACCCAGCCGCCCCGTCTCGAAGCCCTCGATGTAGATAAAATAACTCAGGGTAGTCGTGGCACCCGCCGGGCCGCCTTTCGTCATGACCCGTGCCATCTCAAAACCGCCTTGCAGTCCGTAAATCACTCCCATCACGCCGATGAAGAAGGTGACCGGCGCGAGCTGTGGCCAGGTGATGTGCCAGAACCGTTGCAGCGGCGAGGCCCCGTCCATGTCCGCCGCCTCATACAACTCGGGCGGGATGCTGCTCAGGCCGGCGAGGTAAAGGATCATGTTGTTCGAACCGATCGCCGCCCACAGCCCCATGATCATAATCGCCGGCTTGGCCCAGTCGTAGTCGCCCAGCCAGTTCGGCGGCGCCAGTCCCACGGCGGCGAGCGAGGGCAGCCTCGCGCCCCACATCACTCCCGCGGCCAGCAACGAGAGCAAGGGCACCAATCCGAGCGCGAGCGCTATCTCCGCGCTCAGGCCCGCATCCCGCGCGCACACCGGGCCCCAGCGCCGCGAACGTTTCAGGATCAGGACCGCGCCCACCAGCACCACCCCGAGCGGGCCGCCCACCGCGGTCAGGGCGGGCAGACCCATCCAGTACAGCTGCAATCCCACCGGCAGCGCCAGCATCACGAGTCCCGTGACAACCGCCACGGAACCCGCACTGGCGTCCCCCCAATGCTGCCGGAGCCGCCAGAGTTGCCACACCATCAGCGCCGTCGCGAGGACGCCGCAGGTCAGCGGCAGGCCCCAGCTGAAAACCCCCGGCGCCGACCGCACCCAACCGGCGATCCGGTCCAGCACGGGCGCCAGCGCGGCGTTGATCGGGCCGCTCGGGTTATAGAGCTTCTTCCACAGCACAAAGGTCGCCACGCCCGCGGTAAAATTGGGCAGGTAAAAAAGCGTCCGATAAACCGACCCGCCCGTCACTACCCCGGTCACCAGGCTGATGGCGGCGAGAACGCCAAAAATGAACCATACCCCGACCTGGCTCATGCCGCCCATCCTCAGGAGAAGCCCGCTACCGGTGAGCAACAAGGTCGCCAGGATGAAGGCGCCACGTCGCGCCACCGGCCGGTGGCTTACGCGCGTGAGCATCAGCGCTGCTCCGAGGCTGCCCGCGATCGCGAAGGGCAGGCCTAGCATCAGGAAAAACGTGTTCGCCAGGTAATGCATGAAATCCGGGTGATGGAAGAGCCACAAAAAATTCTCGAAGCCGACAAAGCGCAGCGGCTCATTGCGGAAAATATTGTGCCGCAGGGTATCCCAGTCGGTGAACGCGATTCCGAAGCTCATGACCAGCGGCACCAGCGTGAACGCGGCGAACCCGAGGATGTTCGGCAGAAGGAACCCGATGCCGGACAACAGGCGGCGACGGGGGGAACCACGATGGCCCAGGCCGCTCATGGCCTCGCCTCCGGTTCCAGCCAGCCTTTGGCACGATAGTACGCGAGGTGGAAAGGGTCATTGATCCAGGCGGCGGGCACGGGTTTGCCGGCGGCACGGCGGGCGTCAATCAGCTGCTGGACCCTGACGCGCTCGTCGTAAAGTTTCCGCAGCGCCGGGTCGCGGTCGATACGCAGCGCGATCTCCTGGTTGAGCCGGTCGCCCATGGCCTTGGCCGTTTGCGCCGCTGTCATCCGGCCCGAGATCATGGCCTCCGTCAGTTCTTTCTCCACCCGGTAGAAGATCGAGTGCAGCACAAACGGACTCTTGCTCATCGTGATCCCCGTATCGCGTGCCGCCTCCGCGAACGCCGCGGCCGTGCCCCATTCATTGGGATGGTCGGACGGACGCAGAAACTCCTCCGTCTCAGCATACTTCGGCACGGGCGGCAGCCCGTCCGCGATCCGTACGATCAGGTTGTTGAACGGGGCGCTCGCGAGAAACTGCAGGAACCGGACGGATTCCTTGCGGTGCTGGGTGCGGGCATACACGCCCACCGAGCCGCCGCCGAGATCCGTGTTGACGAAACCATCCATGGCCGGCTCCACGGCGCGGAGCTGGAACGTGCCACGTGGGCGGAGGATGATCAGGGCCCATTGCCCGACGTAGACCATCGCAAAGCGACCCGAGGTGAAGTGCGAGAACATGCTGCCATCGCCACTGATATCGGCCGACATCGCCTCCCCTTCCTCCCGGCTCGGCATCAGGCGGTCCTCCAACGTCCAGCGTCGCACCCGCTCAAGGATCTGCACGTTGCGCGGATCGTCCAGTGTGCAGCGGGTGTCCGTCTCGTTGTAGTTGGCGAGGCCAAGTCCGCGACGCAGCTGCTCACGGGGCACGAGGTTGACGAAATAAACCCGCTCGCGAATGCCCGGCGGGTTGGCCGCCGCGACAAACTTTTTCCCGAGCGCCTCGAACTCGTCCAGTGTCCAGTGCATCGGGGGCTCCGGCACATGATATTTGGCAAAAGTCCCGCGGTTGATCCAGTTGAGCGCCACCCCGGCATTGCGGGGGAAGCCATATTGGCGCCCGTTGATGATGAAGTCGGGTTTCAGCGCGGGATATGTCGCGGCAGGGGGAAACCCCAACCGCTTCGCGTCTTCCGTCACATCTAAAATCATACCGGTCGCCGGAAAAAGGTCCGCCTCGTAGCCATAGAGATCCATGATGTCCGACCCCACGCCCGACAGGCCCTGCACGAGTTTCTTGGTCGCCTCTCCGTTCGTGTTGTCAATCCGCAGCTCCACCGGCGGCAGGTGCTCGTCGGCCAGCCATTGGTGGAACGCGGCCACGGTCGCGCGCTTGTTCTCATCGTCCTGCGTGATCCAGTAGAGTACGGGAATGTCGGTGCGCTTGCCCGGCACTGTCCAATAAAGCAGCGCGCTTGCGAGGGACAACAGGGCGAGGGAAATGAGAAAGCTTCGTTTCAAGAGGCGGCGGGGGCGGGCGTTCCGAAAGGGCGGGCGTCAACCTGACAGAGCCGGATCACGCGGCGCCATCAAAAATAATCCGGCGTCGTCCAATCATTTTTACCCTGGCGAACAATCCAATTGGATCGGGCCGAAGCCGCTCAAGGGATCCTTGGCCACGTTCAGAATGACACTCCTTTCGTCCCTCGGACTTGCCATCCCCCGGTCCGGGCATTGCCTTGAGCTTCCCTTAGCTGATGCAACTCACCAAACACTGGGCCGCCCTCCTCGAGGACTACGTCATCGACCTCGCGTGGTCCCCCGACGGTCAGCTGCTCGCGGCCGCGTCCACCAGCGGCCCCGTCACGCTGTTCGCCGCGGCGGACGGCGCGCGTCGCCACGAGCTGCCCGGGCATGAAAATGGGACCAACTGCCTCGCTTGGCAGCCCAGCGGGCAGAAGTTGGAAGGAAGAGGTAAGAAGGAAGAAGTCAGTTCCGACCTTCCGGCTTCCGGTCCTCTGACCTCTGACCTCTCACCCCTGACCTCTGGCCCGGGCCTTCTCCTCGCCACCGGCGGACAGGATGGCTCCGTCAAATTCTGGGATGCCACCGCCGGACAGCACACCGCGACAGCCAGCCTCGGGTCGGCCTGGGTCGAGCATCTGGCGTGGCAGCCGATCGGGAAGGAAGAAGAGGTTCAGACGTCGGAAATGGCCGGCCGGTCTTCTTCCCTCTTCCCTCTTTCTTCTTCCTTACTCCTCGCCGCCTCCGGGAAAAATCTCACCGCGCTGCGGCCCGATGGCTCGGTGGTGCATGTATTTAAACCTGCGCCGAAGACGCTTTCAGCCCTCGCGTGGCAGCCGGCCGGCGGGTGTGTGGCAGTCGCGTATTTCGGTGGCGTGAGCCTCTGGGACGCCGACGATTTTATCCCGCAAAAGGAATTTCCCTACGCGAACGGCATCCACGCGCTGGTCTGGTCGCCGGACAGTCGCTGGCTCGTTTCCGGCAATCAGGATCCGTCCGTGCATCTCTGGATCCCCGGCGAGGACATCGAGCTCCAGATGAGCGGCTACGAGGGCAAGGTGAAGGAACTGAGCTACGACCACACCAGCCGCTGGCTCGCGACCGGCGGCGGGCGCGAGTGCTGCGTCTGGGATTGCTCCGGCGCGGGACCCGAGGGACGCGAGCCCACCATGCTGCCGCACGAGGCCAAGGTCTGTGCCGTCGCCTTCCAGCACAACCACGGCCTGCTCGCCACCGCGTCACTGGACGGCGTGGTCCAACTCTGGAGTCCCGAGCGCAAGCAACCCCAGCGCGCCACCGTGCGCCTGCCCGCCGCCGCGACCAAACTCGCGTGGTCGCCCGACGATTCGTTGCTCGCCATCGGCTCCGCCCACGGCGCCGTCTACGTGCTCAAGTGCGAGGGGTGAGGGGTCGGAGCGTTAAGCGAGAAGCTTTTAGCGGTAAGCCCGGAATAGAGAACCGCCTGCCTGATACCAATGTCCTGACGTGTCTAGACTTTACATGCCCGCACCTGCGGCTGGACTGTGGCGATGAGAACACTACCCCCGCTGGGCGAGGATCGGAAGAGGGAGATCGAGGCGGCTTGGGAACAGCCGCAGCCCGACTGGGCGCGGCAGCGCCTGTTGGTCGTGCGCTTGATCGCGCAGCACGAGCACACGGTCGCCGAGATCGTGCGCATCGCCGGCGTGTGCCGCCAGACGGTGTTCACTTACCGTGACCAACTGGTGGCCGGCGGCGTGGCCGGCCTCTTGCGGCGCGGGCATGCGGGCGGCCCCACGCCGGCGGTGCGTGGGGCCGTGCAGGCGGAGTTCCTCGAAAAACTGCGGGCCGGGAAGTTTCGCCGCGCCAAGGATGCCCAGGCGTGGATCAAGAAACGCACGCGCCGCACGCTCACCGAGAGTGGGGTGCGCAAGGTGCTGCGCCGACTCGGGGGTAAATTGAAGGTGCCGCGCAAAAGTCATGCGAAAAAAGACCCGGCCAAAGCGGCGGCGTTCAAAGTCGAGTGGCCGGCGAAACTGGAAACCATCGCCGGCCCGGCGGCACGGGCCGGTCAGCCGGTGCGACTCTGGATGCTCGACGAGCATCGTTATGGCTTGCTGCCGGTCATCCGGCGCGCTTGGGGCGTGCGCGGCGTGCGGGTCCACGCGCCCTACGCGACGCGTTATCAGTGGGGCTACCTGCACGAGGCCATGGAAGTCGACGGGGCCAACGCGCTCGAACTGCTCTTTACCCCGTGCATCGATCAAGACGTGCATGCCCTGTTCCTCCAGCAAATCGGGCAGAGTGATCCGCAAGCGCTGCATGTGGTCATCCAGGATCAAGCCGGGTTTCACCTCCCGACCAAAGATCCCCGCCTGCCGGCCAACGTGCGGCTCGTGCCGCTGCCGCCCTACAGTCCCGAACTCAACCCGGTCGAAAAGCTCGGCGATATCTTCAACGACCATGTCTGCAACCGCCTCTATCCGTCCTTACGCAAACTTGAAGATCACATCCTCGCCGCCCTCCGGCCATGGCGCACGGACGCCGCCAGGGTCGCCGCCTTGATCGGCGACGGTTGGCTGCTCAACGGCGCAAACGCTGGCGCCTCAACCTAAAGTCCATTAGCTAGGGGACCTTGGTATGAGCCTAAAGCCTACGGCTTTCCGCTTAGCGCTTACCGCTTAGCGCTCTCTAAAAATCGATCCCCATTAGCAGCTTGAGCAGCGTGTAGTCCTGCACGCGCGCGTCCGGGTTGTTGTGGCGCGCCTCATGGCGAATGCCGATCGTGAAGGTCTCCGTCAGTTTCTTCGCCAGCTCGATCTTGTTTTCCCAGCCGTCGCGCCCGGAGGCGATCGAGTAGTACCACACACCACGTTCCGTCAGCGTCATGCGCCACGGCAACTTCCAGTCAGCCTCGACAAAGAGCGACTCGACGGTGCTCGCCGTGTGCGAGGTCGGCTCCGAGGTCTGCCAGACGTCGAATAAATTCTCGGCAATACCCACGCGCAGGTTCCGGGTGGGTTTGGCGAACAGCCTGACGCCCACGCCGATTTCCTGCTGCAGCAGCACATAATTGCTTGGCACCCCCTTGATTGTGTACTCCCGGTTCCATTCCAACGACGGGCTGTAGATCGAAAACAGCTTGTGGGGGAAATCGTGCCGCCAGGACGCATCCCCCTTCAGCATGTCCGTGGTGGTGACGTCGTTGGTGTTCGAGAAGTCATAGCGTGCATTCAGCTCCACGGTGTCCTCGGTCCATTTGCGCTTCAGGTTCGCTCCCACCGTTTCGTTGGTCGTCTCGCTCGTGTTGTTGATAATTGAGGCCGAGAACGCGAAGCGCCCGTGCCAGGGACCGAAGAAGCCCCGCAGCTTGTCGGCCAGCGCGAAGGGCGAGAGCCACGACCAGGCCGAGGGGTTTTCCGCCTCTTCCGCCTTCATTCGAGCCTCCGCCGCATCCGCCCGGGCGATCGCCGACGCGGCCTCGGGCGTGCCCAGGATCACCTTGGCATCGGCCAAAGGCACGCGCAGCAGCCCGAACCGCTCCGATACGAACAGCCAGGAGTCCACCGAGCGGTCGACCAAGCGGCCGCGGACCCGGTCGCCATCATTGTAAACCAGCACGTCAACCTTGACCGGATTAGACGACGCGTCCGCCGGCTTGCCCGCCGTCACCGTGACCTCCGCCTCCCCCCGGGCCGGCACCGTCGCCACCAGCCAGCCGCAGACGCCCAACAGGGCGACCACCAGCCATCGTTGCCATCTGGAAAAATTCATCAGCACGCTGCTTCGACGCATACCCCATCAAAGGGTTTCATAAATCATCCGGTCACAAACATAAATCCCACGTTATGTCAGACAGTTCTGCCAGCCAGCAGGCGGATGCCCACAAACAAACCTTGTCGACCGCGGCGCCGTTCCCGCAATGATGGGGCTGTGACCGCGTCTCATCCTTCACCCTCCGCTCCCGGCTTGCTCATTGCCGTCACCGGCATGCCCGGATCCGGCAAAACGCACCTCCTCGCGGAGCTGGCCGCGCACCAGCGGGCGCGGGGCGGGCGGACGGAGGGGTTCCTGGCTGCGTCGGGTACGCGTCGCGTCCCCGACGAAGGCGCCGGCGACTACCAGCTCAAGATGCTGGCCAGCGGTGAGACGCTGCCGTGGGCGGTGCGCGACGAGACGCTGTCTCCGCCCTACCGTTTCGACCCGATCACTTTTTTCCGGCTGCAGGAATGGGCCGGTCGCCTCACCCCGGGCACATCGCTCGTGCTGCTGGATGAGTTCGCCAAGTTCGAGGCTCGCGGCGAGGGGCTCTTGACGCTGTGGCCCGTCCTCTGCGCGCAGCGTCCCCGTATCGTTGTCATGGCGGTGCGGGCCGAGCTGGTGGATGCCATCGAGGAAAAACTGGGTCAGAAATTTGACCAGCGGATTGACGCCGGTGAGCCGGACGCGCTGGACCGGTTGAAACGGATCTGCGACGACTTCGGCGAGTGGACGCGGATCGGCCTGTTTGGCGGCGCGAGTGGCATGACCGAGGCCGGCTTGGGCTCGGCGCTGCATGCCGCCAAGATCCCGTTCCGCAGCACGTTTCTCTCATCGCTCCAGGGGGCGATGATGGTTTTCGCCGGGTTTGGGCTGACGCAGCCCGGGCGCGTGATGTGGGTGTCCTTCATCTCCGCCGGACTCAAGGCCCTCTCGCCCGCCGGCAGCCGGCTGCGGCCGATGCTCGCGATTTTCATGCAGGGGTTTCTCTTCGGCACGACCGTGCAGGTGCTCGGTTGGAACGTCCTCGCGATTGCCCTCGGCGGCCTGCTCATGGGACTGTGGGCCGCGTTGCAGGGGTTTCTCCTCGAATACCTGATGCTCGGCGGCGACATGATCCGCGCGTACGACTCGATGGTGCTGTGGATCGCGCACCGCTGGCATCTGCAAGCGCCGACCCTTCCCTGGCTGGTGGGGGGCTGGGCGATCATCCACGGCAGCATCTGCGCGGTGACCAGCGTGATCGCGTGGCGGCTGCAGCAGCCACCGGAGGCCATCCGCCGCATCCTGGAACAGGAAGCGACCGGCGCTGTGCGGGTGGCGAACCCGGGGGCCGCGCGCGCGGCGCGCTGGCTCGAGCTCACTCGCTGGAAATTCTGGCTGCCGCTCGTGGTCGTCGCGGGCATCCTGCTCGCCGGCGGCAGCTCGTGGGAAAAAATCTTCTGGCTCACCCTGCGCTTCCTCGCGGTGGGCCTTGTGCTGATGGCCCTCGTCTCGCTGCTCCGTCCCGCGCGCTGGTCCGTCCAGCTCCGCCGACGCGGCTGGTGGGGCCCCGCCCTCGCCTTCAACGACGCGTTCACCCGCCGCGAGAAAACCCCCGCCCCGCTCCCACCCACCGCCCCGTAGGGGGCCTCCTCTCCGTCGCGGGTGCTCGCCTGGGCCCAGGTCGTTCTCTCGGCTTGCGTGGAAGCGCCCCGAGCTGCCGAAGGTGAAAAGCGGCCGGCGGACTTGACGCGACGGGCTTAATCGCGACCGTCCTCTCGCCTTGTCCACTTTGCGCCGCTCCCTCTTGATCGCCGAGACTCCCCGCCGCCTGCTCACCGCGGGCAGCATCGCCCTCGTGCTGATCCTCTCGGCGCTGGGTTCCAGTCCGGAGCTGCACCGCTTGATCCACGGCGCGGCCGACGCCGGACACGAGGACAGCTGCGCCGTCATGCTCTTCGCGCACGGCGTGTCCGCGCCGTTCGACACGGCAGTCCCCGACGCCACGCCGGAGACATGGATCGCCCTGAGCCGGCCCGAGACGCTTGAGAATTTCCTGACGTCGCCTCCCTACCGGCTGCAGCCGGGGCGGGGGCCGCCAGGGAACTGAGTCCCACGTCGCTACCGCGTCGGGCCCGCTTGGGGCCGCGCGTTTTCGTGCACGTTCCCCGTGCGCGCCCTCACGTCCGTAAACTCAGGCTTACCATGCACTCCTTTCGAATCCTTTCCCTTTTACTCCTTTCCTCTGCGGTCTTGCTCCGCGCCCAGATCCTCCCACCGGCTCCATCACCAGCGGTTCATGATGAACCGATTGTAAACCTCGACTCTTTCATTGTCAGCAGCGGCGCCGACCCAAAGACCGCTTTCGACCTCGCGCAGGGTGCGTCAATCCTCGCTGGCCACGACCTGCTCCTCCGGGCCGCCGGCACCCTCGGTGAAACCCTGTCTTCCACTCCTGGCGTAAACTCAACCTACTATGGGCCCGGTGCCAGCCGGCCCATTATCCGCGGCCTCGGAGGCGACCGGGTTCGCATGCTCGACAACGGCGTGGGCTCACTCGATGCGTCCAATGTCAGCCCCGATCACAACCTCAGCATCGAACCGCTGCTGGTGGACCGCATCGAAGTCCTGCGCGGACCCGCGACCCTTCTCTACGGCAGCTCCGCCGTGGGCGGAGTGGTAAACGTGATCGACAACCGCATCCCGTCGAGCGCGCCCACCCAGCCCATTGGCGGGCGCACCGAAGCCCGTTTCGATTCGGCCGCGGATGAGCGCACGGGTACCCTCGCCCTCCAGAGCGGCAACCAGGCGTTTGCGCTGCAGGTCAACGGCCTCCGCACCGAGAAGGACGATGTCTCGATTCCCGACTATGCCGATCCCGCCCAGCCCGCGGACAAGGGCACCCTCGTCAACAGCGCCATCTCCACCAAGAGCGGGTCGGTCGGGGGCACGTTCTTTGGCTCGGGTGGGAATTTTGGCGTGGCGGTCAGCGAATACGACACCCGTTACGGCGTCCCCGTGGGTGAACCCATCGACATCGACATGCGGCAGCGCCGCCTCGATCTTCGCGGGCAGAGCACGCAGCCCTTTGGCCCGTTCAAGAGCGCCCAGCTGCGCTTTGGCGTGGCGGACTATACGCATGGGGAAATCGACACCACCACGGGCCTGCCCAACACGACCTTCCAAAACAAGGCGTACGAGGGCCGCGCCGAACTCGTGCAACAGGACCTAGGCAACCTGTCCGGCACCGCCGGCTTCCAGACCTCGCGCAGCGATTTTTCCGCCGTCGGCGTGGAAGTCGTGACGCCGCAGACCATCACTCTCAACCACGCGCTCTTTGTGCTCGAATCGTACAAGGTCGATCCCGCCCTCACCCTGCAGCTGGGCGGGCGGTACGAATTCCAGAGCATCCGGCTCGGCGAGGTGGATCCGCTGCTGCCCCTCTATCCCGGCTACGCCGCGACCACCGGCGAGACCCGTCGCGACCACGCCGTCAGCCTGTCGGCGGGGGCGATCTATTACCCGGCCAAGGACTACTCCCTGGGCCTTTCGGTGGCGTACTCCCAGCGAAACCCGGTAGCGCAGGAGGTCTTTTCCAACGGTCCCCACGGGGGCACGGGCGCCTATGAAGTCGGGACCTCGAACCTGTCCAAAGAGCAATCGCTCGGTCTCGACGCCGTCCTGCGCAAGCGCGCGGGCTTTGTCACGGGCTCCATCGGTGTCTTCGTGAACCAATTCGACCATTTCATCTTCGAGCAGCAGGATCCGAATCTGTACTTCGACGACGCTACGGGGACTTTTCTGCCCTATCCGGTTCCCGCTGGGGATGACTATCTGCCCATTTACCAATTCATCGCCAAGGACGCGCTCTTCTACGGCGCCGAGGCGGAGGTCACGCTGCATCTGCACGACGGACCGGACTACCATCTCCACTTGGATTTGACGGCGGACTACGTGCACGCGCAGCAGACGACGGATGACGTTCCCCTGCCGCGGATACCCCCAATGCGGTTTGGCACCGGATTGCGCTACGAAAATGACCGCTGGCATGCCGGCCTCGAGGTGCGTCACATCCAGCGGCAGAACCGGATTGCGCCGGGAGAAACCGAGACGCCGGACTACACGTTCCTCAATGCGGACCTGAGCTACCTGATTCCCGCCCGGGCCGTGAATACCGAGTTCTTCCTGCGGCTCACGAATCTGACGGACCAGGATGCCCGCGTGCACAGCTCATTCCTGAAAGACATCGCGCCCTTGCCGGGACGCAATGCCACCGCCGGCGTACGACTGACCTTTTAGGTCCTCTTCGCAAATTGTCCGGGAAGGCAGGCGGAGTACCGCCTGCCTTCCAGTGACCGATTTGTTTCTGTGGTGGGGCGGGTCGTCCCGACTAGCCGCGAGACACCCGCCTTTGGCAGCGCCGCAGGCGCCCAACGCAGTTCGCAAATCGAACCGGCTCGTCGCGGCGACTCGCTCTGCCCAACGCAATGTCACCTATGGGATGACATCGCCGGAAAGCGCGGGCCTGAGACCTCGCCCTACCCCTGAAGGCGAGCCCCAGCCTGCGCTCCGAAGCCCGCGCGAAGGCGGGCGGTCACTCCAACCTCAATCCCCCAGCCCGAAAACCGCCTTGGCGTAGTTCTCCACGCTGAACGGCTGCAAATCCTCGGCCTTCTCCCCGAGGCCGAGGAAATAAATCGGGATCTTCAACTGCCGCCAGATGCCCACCAGCGCACCACCGCGACTGGTGCCATCGAGCTTCGTGACGACGAGTCCCGTCAGCCCGAAGCTCGCGTGGAACACTTTGGCCTGCTCGATCGAATTGGTCCCAAGCGAACCATCCACCACCAGCCAGCGGTGCTGTGGCGCAGTTGGGTCGTTCTTCTGCAGCACGCGGCGGATCTTCGCGAGTTCGTCCATCAAATGCCCCTTGGTGTGCAGCCGGCCGGCTGTGTCCACGATCAGATAGTCGCGTCCGCGCGCCTTCGCCGCCTGCCACGCATCAAACGCCACCGCCGCCGCGTCCGCACCCGGATGGCTGGAGATCACCTCGACATCCAACTTCGTCGCCCAGCTCTTCAATTGCTCCACGGCAGCCGCGCGAAAGGTGTCGCAGGCCGCGAGGGTCACCGTCTCACCGTCCTCCTTGAGCCACCACGCGAGCTTGGCCGCGGTGGTGGTCTTGCCCGAGCCGTTGACGCCGATCATCGCGATGACGGTGGGTTTCTGGTCGGCTGAGGTCAGCGAGCCCTCGGCCCCCGCCAGCACGCGCTGCAGCACGGCGGCGCCGATCTCGGCGGCTTGCTTCCCCTGCAGCGACCTGTCGGCCGTGTAGGCTTTTTTGATTTCAGCCAGGATCTCGGACGTGGTCTCCACCCCGAAGTCCGCGGTGATGAGGGCCTCCTCGAGTTCGTCGAGCGAATCCTCGTCAATCCGCTTCCCGAAAAAGATCCCGGCCGTCTGCTCCGAGATCGCCGCCACGGTTTTGGCGAAGCCGTCTTTGAATTTTTTGAATAAGCCGAACATTGGAATGGGGAACTCAGGAAATCAGGAAGCGGACAAGCCCGGTCCAATTCGCTTGATGGTGAGTGGCATGGTGGAAAAATTCAGAATCAACCCATCGCGAATTCCGGCAGCCTTCATTTGGGTTCGGCCGATCACAAAGAAAATATCCTCGAGTTCTCTTACTGCCTTGAGCCCAACCAGTAGGCAGCCTTCAACCAGCAGATCGAGCCTGTGTTCGCCGACCTCAACTCCGCGGTGCTGAACCCGAATTACCTTTTGCCGGTCAAAACCAATACCCCGCGCGGCAAATTCTACCGCCAACGCAGATTCGTAAACTGACTCAATAAATCCGGGCCCGAGGGCGGTATCCACTGCAATCGCGGCCTCAATGACCTGGCCGCTGGGCGCCTTGTTGCCGAGTTCGCTCATCTGCCAGTTTTCCTGAGTTCCACATTCCACCAGCCTACTCTGCCTTGCGCGCGTCGCGGCCGAGCTGGTCCTTCACGCGGTCGAGGATGCCGTTGATGAACCGCTTGGCGTCGGCGTTGGAAAACTGCTTCGAGAGGTCGATCGCCTCGTTGATCGAAACGACGGGCGGGATGTCCTTGCGATGGATCATCTCGAACATCGCGATCCGCATGATGGCCAGGTCGATCTTGGCGATACGGTCAAACTCCCAGTTCTGGGCCAAGGTCTTGATCCGCGCGTCGATGTCGGCCCGGTGCTCGATCACGCCGTGGATCAGTTCCTCGCCAAAGGAGTAGTGCTCCCGCGGCAGTTCCATGTTGGAAAAGAACACGTTCAAGTCCTCCGGCAGGTTCGCGGGCTGGTTCAGGCTCCAGGCGAAGAGGTATTGCAGGGCGGCGACGCGTCCGTCACGCCGTTGGGCGAACTGGGCCTTGCTCATCGGGCCATCCCTCCCACCCGCCGGGGGTTCAACTGCGCGCCCGCGATGCCGGCGGGGAAGGCAGTGCCTGAGGAGGCCAGTGACTGGGAAGCAACGGAACGCATATGGGAAAGAAGCCGGACAAAGGAACCGGGAAGAAATGCGTCCGCAACCACGAAATCGCGGATCCCGCGCGAGGCGGCAGGAGTGCAGGTCGGACACTACGCCCGACATTCCGCTCCGTCTGTCGGGGATGAACCCCGACCCACCTCAATCCAAAGAAGAAACTTCGCATTCCGTGGGGAATCCACCACGTTCGGCCCTGCGTTTTCCCCATGAAGCTGGTTGCCGTTTCCATCGTCAAGAATGAGGCCGATATCATCGAGGCCTTCGTGCGCCACACGCACGCGTGGGTGGATTTTCACCTCATCTTCGACCACGACAGCACCGACGGCACCCGCGAAATCCTTGCCGGGCTCGTGCGCGAGGGCCTGCCGCTCGCCCTGTTCACCGATGATGTTTTGGCCAATCTCCAGCATGTCCGCAGCAACGCCCTCGCCCGGGTCGCCTTCGCTGACCGGGGCGCGGATTGGGTGCTGCCCCTCGACGCCGATGAGATTCTCTGTGCGCCGAGCCGCGCGGCCCTCGAGCAGTCGTTGGCGTCCGGGCCGGACGACCAGCCAGTGACGCTGGCCATGCACAATTACGTCCCCACGCCAGCGGACGAGGCGAGCGAGCCCAATCCGATCCGGCGGCTCCATCACCGGCGCCCGGTTGAAAGCACCACGGTGAAAATCGCCATCCCGCGCCGCCTGGGCGTGGACCCGGGGGTCAGCGCCGGGAAGGGCAACCACGCCCTCTACCGCGGCACCGAAGCGCTACCGGCACGGAAGCTCGCAAACGTGTGGCTCGCGCATTTTTCTCTCCGTTCGCCGCATCAACAAGTGCTGCGCGTGCTCACCGCCGAGTTGCAGAAGCTTGCGCGCGGCCGCGCCCACGAAGGACTCGATGTGCACTACCGGCTTGGTTTCCAACTGCTCGCCGAGGATCCCGAACGCTTTTTTTCGACCGTGCTCGAACCCGCAGCCGGGCTCACCCACGACCCGGCGCCCTACTTCGGCGGCGCCCTGCGGCACAGCCTCGCGCTGTCCGCCCTCGCCGGTTCGGCCCGCGCGCTGATCCCCTTCCTCGAGAAACTCGCGGTGAGCCACGGCCAGTTGGTTGACCAGCTGGCCCGTGTGCCCACCGGAAACGTCGAAGCTACCGCCAGTGTCATCCGCCCGCTCGATGCGGGCACGATTTCTCCGCTGCCGCAGGCGCGCGGCGCGGCGTTTACCGGTTTCACGCCCGTGAGCGGTTGGAATCCACAGGAAGGCCCGATCGCGGAAGCGTTCCTGCCGTTTTTTCATTGGGGACTGGGGCCGGAAACCCACCTGATGATCCCCGCCGCCACGGCGAAGTCCGTGCGATTCGAGGCCGAGGCGCTGAGCTACGCCGAACAGCAGGTGACGACGGTGCTGCTCAACGGGATTGAAGTGCTCCGCTTCGTGTTTCCGCGGATCTACCAAAAGGAAAACCTCGTGGTCACCCTCCCGCTCCAAGCCGGCGAAAACCAACTGGTCATCCGGCACGCCACCTGGCTCGTCACCGCCGACCCGCGCAAACTCGCGTTAATTTTCCTCAGCCTGCGGGTGACGGATGCCTAGGCAGGACCGGCGGACAGAACCAAAATCTGGTCAAGTCAGTGCCACATCGCGCATCGGACGGGTGCTGGACGGTGGGAGCGCCTGCCGCTTCCGGCTGAGCTGGACCACTTCCTCGCGCACCAAGAGGCGAAGCTTTCGGTAGGCCGCTTCCTCGCTCGATCCGTGGCAGACGCCACCCCATGGGAAAAGGTCCGGGCAGAAACCGACATAGACGTGATCTTCGTCGCTCCAGCGCACAAACTTCAGGTAGCGGTCTTCGGTCTTGATTGCCTGGCTTGGTGAATGGCGTGGCGAACCTGCTTCTCTTGGTAAAGCTGCGCGTCATCGCCGGCTTTGCCACTCAAAATTACCGCGCCGCAAAACGCGGATGGCGAAATTTGCGATGCGAACCTTTCCCGCCCCACACCGAAAGGAAGCCGGCTTCCTCCAAGTCGGCGATCAAGTGCCGAATTTTCCGCGGCATCAGGAAAGGCAGTGAACAACAAACGGACTGGCCAGACTAAGGATCTTTGCCGAGGCGGTGCCCGTCGCCCTTAGAGCGACCGTTAGAATTCCGTATCTTGGTCCAGCAGCGCGATCCGTGGCGGGCAGTCGGAGTCTGATTTCCTCGGAAACTACAACCTTCCGGTTTCCCGCTTAAGATTCCTTCGGCCGGAGCTGCCCCTTCAAATCTTTCCAGCGGGCCAGGCGCTCGGCGATCTTCGCCTCCCAGCCGGCGGCCTTTGGGGAATAGATCGCGAGGGGTATCGCGAGGTAATCCTGGCCCGAGATGTTTTCGGGGAAATCGTGCGAGTAGCCATAGCCCTTCCCCTGGCCGATGCGTTTGTTGGCCTGGCCGCTCTTGCTGCGCAGGATGGCAGGAATGGTCTGCACGGGTGACTCCTTCAACAGGCGGTGCGCCTCGGCGAGGGCAAGCGTGGCGGAATTGCTCTTCGGCGCGGTCGCGATGTAGAGCGTCGCGTGCGCGAGCGTCAGCTCCGCCTCCGGCAGGCCGATGAAGTCGCACGCGTGGTGCGCCGCCACGGTCAGCGGCAGCGCCTGCGGGTCGGCGAGCCCGACGTCCTCACTCGCGAGGATCACCAGCCGCCGTGCAATAAACCGCGGGTCTTCCCCACCCGCCAGCATCTTGGCCAGCCAATACATCGCGGCATCGGGATCGCTGCCGCGGCAGCTTTTGATGAACGCCGAAATCGTGTCGTAGTGCTCGTCCTCGTCCGCGTCGTAGCGGATGCGCCGCTCGCGGGCGAAAATCTCCAGTTCCCCCGAGGTGAGTTCCGCGCGCTCGGGCAGCCCGAGCACGAGGACCTCGAGGGCGTTGAGCGCGCGGCGCAGGTCGCCATCACAGAGCACGGCAAGGGCGGCGAGGATCCTGTCGTCCGCGGTGACACTCCGCGCCCCGAGTCCGCGCTCGCGATCGGTGAGCGCCAAGCGCAATACGCCGGCGACCGCGGCGGGCGAGAGCGGTTCGAGCCGGAATAGATGGCTGCGCGAGAGGAGCGGCGGGTTGACGTAAAAGCCGGGGTTGTGCGTGGTCGCGCCGATCAGCCGTACGGTTCCCTCCTCCACGTCGGGCAGGAGCAGGTCCTGCTGCGACTTGTTGAAGCGGTGCAGCTCATCAATGAACAGGATGGTGCCGGCGGCGGGCAGCCGGCGGGCGGCGGCGAGGATTTCGCGGAGTTCGGCGACGTTGGACATGACGGCGTTGACGCGCACGAAACGGCTTTTCGTCTCGTGGGCGATGGCCTCGGCGATGCTGGTTTTGCCGCTGCCGGGGGGGCCGTAGAAAATCAGCGAGCCAAAGCGGTTCTGGGCCACGAGCCGCGGCAGCAGGCTGCCAGCCTGGAAGAGCTGGTCCTGGCCGACCACCTCGCTCAGCTGGCGCGGACGCATCCGTGCGGCCAGCGGCTGGTGCGCGGACTTTGCGACGGGCGAAGGCGCGGCATCACCAAAGAGGTCGGATTGATCGGAGGCGGGCATTACGGAAAATTGACCACGGGCTACCCGGATGGACCCGGATAATCGGTCAAGACCTACAAGGCCTCAGGTCAGGCTCGAAATCAAATCCGTGTTACTCCGTGGAATCCGTGGTTAAAAAGGCATTGTTGGGTTTCGAGGTCGGGCACGCGGCTGCCCCATGACCAGCCGCAGCCTCGGACACCGGGCGCCGTTGCTGTGGCTCGTGCTGCCCCTGATGGGCGGGTTGGCTGCAGGGCGGGTCGGAGTGATGGCACCCGTGCCGTGGTTATTGGCAGGCGCCGGACTGGCCGCCACTCTGGCCATCGTGGCGGTGTGGCGCAGCGGACGCACGGGCTGGGTCGTGGCCTTGGCGATGGCGCTGTTTCTCGCCGGAGCCGCCAGCTATACCCTGCATCGCCTGCGACTGGAGGCATGGGACCGTCTCCCGGCCCGGGAAGCCCGGGTCGCGCTGCAGATCGAGCGGGTGTTCTCTTCCGCCAAACCCGGAAAGGTCGGCGGACTGGCGAAAGTGGTGCGCGCGGATGCACCGCTGCAGGAGCTGCGCGGCCAGCGGATTTACTTCTCCCTAGCCGACCGCCGCGGAGCGCCGCTGCCGGTGCGAGGCGCGGTACTGTTCGCGAGCGGGGTGCTGGCGCCGCTCCCGCGGGATCCGCCCTTTAGCTCCTTTGATGGCTACCTCGCCAATGCCGGCGTCAATTTCCGGCTGACGCGCGGACGGTTGCTGGACGAGGAGCAGCCGGCCCCGCGGTATGCGCGGTTTTGCGCCCGGGCGCAGGCCCGGCTCTCCGCCATCCTCGGCGTCGGGGTGGAATCCAAGCGGCCCGGACTCGTGGGTGTCCTCCGTGCCATGCTGCTGGGTCAGCAACACGAGCTGAGCACGGAGCAGACCACTCTTTTCCGGCAAACCGGCACGATGCATGTCTTCTCCATCAGCGGGCTCCACATCGTCGTGATTGCGACCGCCTTCAACGCCCTGCTATCCCTGCTGCGGCTGCCCCGGGTCGTCCGCGTCGCCGTCGCGCTCGCGACACTCTGGCTGTACGTGGATGTGACCGGGCGCGCGCCTTCGGCCGTCCGGGCGTTTGTGATGGTGGCGTGCGTAGAGGCATCGCTGGTCCTGCGGACGCCCCGCAATCCCCTCGCCGCCCTCGCGGCGTCCACGCTGTTCGTGCTGCTGGTGGCGCCGCTGCAGTGCTTCAGCGCGAGCTTCCAGATGAGCTACGGTATCGTGGCCGCGCTGCTGCTCCTGGGTTTGCCGCTGTCCGAGCAATGGTCGGAGACCGGGACACTCTTTAAGGATCTGCCGAAAATCTCGTGGGTCTGGCACCAACGCCTGCGGGACTTGATTTGGCGTGGGCTGCTGAGTGCGGTCGGGATCGGCGTGGCAACCGCACTGGTCAGTGCCGTCACGGGTGTGCTGTTTTTCAATCTCTTCACCCCCGGCGCCCTGCTGGCCAATCTCTGGCTGATCCCGGCCTCGTCGCTCGTGATCCTCTTCGGCTTGACGTCCCTGTTGAGTGGTCTCGCCGGGTTCACCGCCGGCAGCGCGCTGGCCAACCACGCCGCGGTGTTCGTGCTCTGGGCGGTGGACCGTGGGGTGAAGGTCAACGTGGCGTTACCGGGCATGTGGCAGAATGCCGCGTTTCGCGCACCGTGGATTGGCGTGGTCACGCTGGCGTTGCTGGTGGCGGTGATGGTTGCGGGTTACGCCTCCAACTGGAAAGGCTGGGCCCGCGGCTTCTGGCCGCCATTCGCGGTGGTGGTGGTGGCAATGATCTTCGGGGTGAAGTTCGGCTAGACTGGGATGAGGAAACTGCGAAGGGACAAGAGCCGGACCACGGAATTTTTCACCACGGATTACACCGATCCACACGGATCCAACCGGCAGACTCCCTGATTCCGAATTTAAACAGGAAGAAACATCGGCAACAGAGAACCCATTCACTCCTCCGTTCTCGTCGTGTCTCCTGTAAAACAATCTGTGGTTTGGAGTGCTGATCGTCCGATCCGTGTGGATCGGGTGTAATCGGTGGTAAAACTCTCCGGCCTCATGCATTCGCGTAAATTCGCGTCCATTCGCGGTTAAGGAAATCAGGTGTTCCACCACGGGGGAATTTCGGTCACGGTTTCCGCATGAAAAGCGCCTACGAACTCGCGATGGAACGCCTGGCCAAGTCCGATCCCGCCAAGGGCAAGCCGCTCACGCCCGCCCAAAAGGCCCGGCTCGCCGAGCTCGACAAGGTTTACCAAGGCAAGCGGGCCGAGCGGGAGATCTTCCTGAAGAAGCAGCTCGACGAAGCCTACGCCGCGCAAAAAGCCGAGGAGGTCACGAAGATCCAAAAGGAGCTCGCCCATGAGCGCGCGCGGATCGACGAGGAACGCGACGAGGAGAAAGAGCGCGTGCGGCAGGGAAGTAAGGCCAAGCCCTACCCCACAAACTCAAAGTCCGCCACGAGCGCGTGATGGTCCGAAGCGGGCGTGGGGATGACCTGGTGCGAGACGCACCGCAGCGGCGCGTTGTAGAAAATGTGGTCGAGGATGAACGGCCGGCGGCGCCAGGTCACCTCGGTGTCCTGCACCGCCGTGTAACCGTGCTCGCCGAACTGCCTCACGAGTGTCTCGTGTTTGCTGACGTTGAAGTCACCGCCGAGGATCGTCGGCGCCTTCGACTGCGAGAGCTGATTGGCCACGAGGTTGCGCTGGAAGGGATTCGCCGTGCTGCCGGAGTTTAGCATGAAAAACGCCAGCAGGTGCGTGTTGTAAAGCAGCACGTCGCGGCCGAAGAGCGTGGTCTCCGCCCCGATCATCAGGCGGTCCGTCGGGGTGGTTTTCTTGCCAAAGAACTCAAACTCCAGCGGCGGCGAGGGTAGATTCCGCCGCATGGTGTTCCGCAGTGGAGTGCGCGAAAAAATCGCCAGGCCCACACCGAACGGGAGTTCGCGCGGATCCGGATTGGGATACGAAAACCAGCTGTGATAGCCGGCCAGCTCCTGGCCCAGCCGGGTGTAATTGGGCGGCGGATCGGGCTGAACCCCGCCGGGTGGCGTCTGCTCGACCTCCTGCAGCAGGATGATGTCGGCGTGGTGCCGGCGGATTTCCTCCAAGGTGCATTCGAGCCGGATCGGCGCGCGGTCGGGGTAGGTGTCATCCCACATTTGGCCGAACTGCATGTTGAACTGGAGGACCCGGAAGGTGCTCATCGGCGCAGGTGACGCGCGGTCACAGGACGAGAATCAATGCGGACGCAACAGGGGGAAAACTTCAGGCCAGATACCACGCGGGGTGCGCCGGGTAACGTCATCGGGGTTGCCCAAAAATTCGCATTAGCGGGAGAAGGCGGCAAATCTATTATTCCGGCTCGGCCGTCCCTTCGACGACCCAGGACCGCGCCGCGGGCATTTGGTGGAAAAACTCCCGCAGGGCCGCGCTGAGGTGCTCGGCGTAGCGAAAGTGGGCGCCCATGCCGGTGCGTAACTCGGCCTCATAGATGAACTTATCCGCGTGGGTCGAGTGCTCGAAGGGCGTCTGCGCGCCGAGCAGCAGCGAATAAACGTAAGCCGGGGAGCCGCGGTGCAGCAGTTCGCGGGTGAGTTCGAGCTGCGACTTGAGCAGGTCGTTGTGGTCGGAATGCTTGATCTCGGGCGGAAGATAAAAACCGGCCTGGATGAGCGGGGAGAAACGGTGGCCGGTGCGGTGGCGGTTAAGATCGCGCAGCTCGGCGAGCGCCATGTTGTTCCAGGCAAAGGTCACGCGCGCGCGACGTGTGGCGAGACCTTGGTGGCCGTAGCGGTTCGCGCGATGACGCAGCGCCTCCGAAATCGGCTGCGTCTCGGGCAGCCACGGCGGCGTGTCGCGGTCCACTTTCACCCAGACCTCGTCGTCGAGCGGCTTCGCCGAGAGACGCTCCAGTCCAAGCTTGAGGCTCGCCGCAAGTTCCTGACGCGCCTGTTCCTCGTAGGATTTCTCCGCGGAACTGTGCCGCATCAGCCGGGGCGACTGCTTGATGAGCTCCTCGCGGATGAGCGCGGCGGCGGTGCGGGCCTCGGGATTCGCCAGGGAGTCGAGATGTTTTACGGTGGTGGCCCACATGCGCGACGACTGCACCAGGCCGAGGTTGGTATGCGTCGCGAACGGGATGAAATAGCGCGCGCGGTCGAGCGCGTAGTTTTTGCGCAGGCGGGCGACAACCGCGGGCTTCGCATCGGGCGGCAGGCGCACCAGCGAAGGCTTCTCGGTCGCGAGACGGTCGAGGCGGAGATACTCGGCGTTGTAGGCGGCGAAGGCCCCGGCCATCACGTCACTCCAGCGCGACGCGAGGTCAGCGGGGATGCCAATTTCCTCCGCCGACGGGAGGTTGGCTGGTTCCATCGTGATATAGCGCGTGCTCGATTCCTGGCCATCGGCCATCGTCGCGAGCTCGAAGATTTTCCACGCGAGCCACATCGAGACCCCGTCGAGCGCGATGGCGAGGCCACCGGTAAGGCCACCGATCGAGGCATGGCCGTAGTCCACGAACTTCAGGATGCGGTCGATCGACGCGTCCGGATTGGTGATGTCCACTTTCGCGAGGATGGCGGCGAGGCCCTCGTTGCTGCGGGAGTAGCGCGCGAGCACGGAAGCGAGCAGCTCAGGGGTGACCTTGGGCAGATCGGCGGCGGTCGGGGGTGGGACGAGAGCGAGGCCGGTTACTTTCATGCAGCGCGCCACTGAGGCAGCATTCGCGGCCGGAAACAAACGTCTTTTCGCCGGGTATCTCGCCACCGCGTACAAGACGCAGTAACCCAAACCCCGCCCCAGCGTCTCCTCCTTCATGCACCTCCCCACCCTCTCCTTCTCACTCGGAAAGCCCCTGGCGTTTTCCCTTATGATCGCGGCGCTGGTCCTCACCGCCCACGCGGAAACCCACGTCAACATTGACCTCGGCCTTCGCCTCGGACCGCCCCCGCCGGTGATCGTGCGGCAAGCCCCACCCCGGCCCGTCATCGTCGAAAAGCAATACAATGCGCCAGGCCCCGGCTTTGTCTGGGTCGCCGGCCACAACATGTGGATCAACGGCCGCTGGGCGTGGATCCCGGGGACCTGGGCCCGTCCGCCCCAAACCAACACCATCTACGTCGAAGGCCGTTGGGATGAGCGCTCCCGGAACTGGATCGCACCGCACTGGGAGATCGCGGGACCGCCGCTCCCACCCGCGCCGATCGTCATCGTCCAAGCTCCCCCCCGGCCTCGCTACGAACATCCGGGCCGCCGTCCGAGCCGTGACGTCGTCTGGGTCGACGGCTACTGGGCCTGGCGCGGACGCCGCTACGAGTGGGTGTCCGGTCGCTGGGACCGCCCACCCAACGGGCACGGCAAGTGGAGTGCGCCGCGTTATGAACGCCGGGGCAACTCCTACGTGTTCATCGAGGGCAGCTGGCGCTGAGCGGCACTGACCCGTTGATTTCAGGCAAAGCGCGTTGAAAACAACGCGCTTCTTTTTTTGGAGACGCGGCGCCCTCGCCGCGTTTCGCCACACTAGGCCAAACCGCTTATCGTAGGCCGTCTGCTTGCAGGCGCTTTTCGGAGCGCGAGCAAGCTCGCAGCCTACCTCTGTCCTCAGCGGCTATTCAGCCACTGCCCGAGCACACCTTGGTATAGACCGAGGAGCACGGTGGCAAACGCGAGCACGCTCAGCGTCAGGCCGGTGACAAAGTTCACGCGCGGGGGCACAGGTCGGGGCGCCACGTCGCCCGTGGGCGAGGTCCAGCCCGAGAAAAACACCGCCCGCAGCCAGCCGAAGTAATAGTAAATCGAGATCACCACACCGACGATCGCGACCGCGAGCAGGCCGTAGAGGCCGGCCTTGAAGGCGGCGATGAAGATGAAGAGCTTGCCCATGAAACCCGCAAGCGGCGGGATGCCGGCGAGCGAGCCTAGCCCGATCGCGAGGATGAGCGCGAGGAACGGGCTGTTCTTGGCCAGACCCGCGTAGTGGCTGATTTCCTGGTCGGCATCGTCGGGCCCGGCCACGAGCGCCATCACGCCAAACACCGCGAAGGACGCGAGCAGGTAGGCAAAGAGATAAAAATAAATCGCGCCGATCGCCATCGTTTGCGTGGCTGCGGCGAGCACGCCGAGCAGGAGGAAGCCCGCGTGCGAGACGCCGGACAGGCCCATCAGGCGCTTGACGTTGTGCTGCGTGAGCGCCGCCAGGCTGCCGAACAGGAGGGTCGCCCCGGCCATGAGCGTGAGGACCGGCGCCAGCAGCCAGGCGTAGGACGAGAAGGTCCGCGCGATGACCAGCAGCACGATGAACCCGGCGCCCTTCGACGCCACCGCGAGGAACGCCGTCACCGGCGTCGGCGCGCCCTGGTAGACATCCGGCACCCAGATCTGGAAGGGAAACGCGGCGATCTTGAAGGCGACGCCGGAAAGCACGAGCACGATGCCGACACTGGCGAGAAAGTTGTGCGGGTTGGCCCGGAGGAACGTGTGCAACGAATCCAGGTTCATCGCGGAGGCGCTGTGGGCCGGCAGCAGCGGGTTACCTGCCACGCCATAGAGCAGCACGATGCCGAAAAGCAGGATCGAGGAGCTCAGCGCGCCCATGATCAGGTATTTCAAGCCGGCCTCGAGCGTGAGCGGGCTCGCCCGGAAATAGCTGACCAAAATATACAGGCCAATCGTCACCGTCTCGAGCGCGACAAAGAGCATCACGAAGTGGTTGCTCTGCACGAGGAGCATCATCGCCGCAGTGACCACGAGCAGGATGTGGTAGAATTCCGTGTACGGCATCTTCTGCTTCGCGAGGCTGATCTGGCCAATGAGGCCCACCAGCAGCGCCGACAGCAGGAAGAACAGGCGCATCAGCTGGCCCTCGCGCGAGTGGAGCAGCAGACCGTTAAAGCTCTCCCGTTCAACAAAGTCGGCCTGGAAGGTCACGAGCTGGCTGACCAACAGGGCAAAAACGCCCAAGAGCGCCACGCCGGGCAGGCGGGCATGCAACTTCGCAGGTAGCACCACCTCGAGGGCGAGCAGGAGCAGCGAGAGGCAGCCGAGGATCAGCTCGGGCATGATGGCCGTCCATACGTTGTTGGCAGCGAGGGCTTGGAGGGAAGGGATATCCATGGCAGCGTTATTTGCCCGAAACGTCTGCACGAACCGAGTAGACCTCGTTCAGCGTGGCGTTGAGCGGCACGGACAGAGACTTGGGCCAGAAGCCGATGAAGAGCAGCGCCGCGAGCAGGATGAGCGCGGGTAATTTCTCGCGCCAATTCAGGTCGGTGGTCGGGTGCTGGGCGGCGACGCGGGCGAAGGCCTCGGTCGGAGGGCCGAAGAACACCTTGGCCGCAGCGCGCAAGCCGTACACAGCGGAAATAACGACGCCGGACACGGCGATCACCGTGAGGCCGTGCGAATACTGCCACAGCGCGATGAAGATCGTGAGTTCGCCCCAGAAATTCGCGAAGCCCGGCAGGCCGATGCTGGCAAAGGTCGCAGCGACAAAGAAGGCCGCGAGGACCGGCGCCTTCTGGGCGAGTCCGCCCATTTCGGTCAGCTCAAAGGTGTGCGTGCGGTGATAGATGCTCGTCGCGAGCAGGAAGAGCAGCGCGACCGACAGGCCGTGCGCGACCATCAGCAGCACCACGCCGCCGGCGCCGAGCACCGAGTAGCAGGCGATGCCGAGAAAGGCATAACCCATGTGCATCACCGAGCTGTAACCGATGACCTGCTTGAGATCCCGCTGGGCCATCGTAATGAAGCCTATTACCAGGATATTGCCCACGCCCGCGAGGATCGCGAGGGTGTGGCTCCAATGCGCGGAGCCGAACGGCAACAGCGGCAGGGCGATCTGGATGAGGCCGTAAAGGCCGAATTTCTTGAGCACGCCGGCGTGGAGCATCGCCGCGGAACTCGGCGCCTGGCCATAGGCGAGTGGCGCCCAGGTATGCAGCGGCCAGAGCGAGACGAGAATGCCGAAGCCGAACATCAGCAGCGCGAAGATGTTGTTCTGCGCCGTCTCGCCGAGTGGCCGCGCGGCGATGATCTGGCGGAGCGTGATGAGGTCGAAGGACGGCGCCCCGCTCTTCACGTAGAGCGCGATCAGGCCGATGAGCGATAGCATCGCGCCGAGCGTGAGATAGATCGTCACCTTCATCGCGGCGTAGTTGCGGTCACGCCCACCCCAGATGCCGATCATGATGAAGGTCGGGATCAGCGCGAGTTCGTGGAAGAGGTAGAAGAACACCACGTCCACGCTCGCGAACACCCCCATCAGGCCGGCCTGCATCACGAGCAGCAGCATGAGGTAAATTTTGACGCGCTCGGCCGTGGACTGGATCGCGTAGAGGCCGGCAGCGAGGCCGACGAGGCCCGCGAGCACAAAGAGCGGCAGCGAGATGCCGTTGAGGCCGAGCTTCAGGCCGATGCCGAGTCCGTCCACGCCATCCAAGCCCGTCGAATAATGCGTGAGGAAGGCGTAGCCGTGCACCTGGGCTTGGGCGGAGTAATGCCACCAGACATGCAGCGCGAGCAGCGCCGGGACGGCGAAACCGACGTAGGCGAGGCGCAGGGACCAGCGCTTCGGCAGGCCGCAGGCAATTGCGACCGCCACCGCGAGCGGCGTCGCGATCGACATGAAGAGGGGATCAGTAAACAGGTTGCTCATCGCAGATTAGAGGACACCGGTGGCGAACAGCCAGAGGATGACGATGCCACCCATGAACCAGTAGAGATAGACGTTGAGCTTGCCCAGGTGGAGCGACCGGGCCCCGAGGCCGAACAGGCCGACGACGCCGGCGAAGCCGCGCACGACGAAACCGGCGAGGAAGATCTGCTCGAGGAAGTTCAGCAGCAGGGCGAAGCGCTGCTGCACCTTGTCGATGTACCACTGATAGATCTCATCGAACCAGAGTTTCGAGGAAAACAGCCGGAACAGCCCGGGCGAACGCTCCTCGAGCGCATCGTTTTCCGAAGGCTTATAGAATAGTAGCGCGGAGCCTGCACCGAGGATCAGTACGATCAGGCTGGTGATGAGAACCGTGGTGTGAACCGAGCCGTGGGCCTCCGGGATGAGTTCGAAGACGCCGGTGAAGACCTTAGGATAAAACCCAGCGTAGCCGCCGACGATCGCGAGAAGGGCGAGGACGACAAGTGGTAGCGTCAGGGTCGGCCCACCCTCATGCGCGTGCGCGGCGGACTCGCTGCGGGGCGCGCCGAAGAATGTGATCCGCCAGACTCGCGTCATATAGAGCGCGGTCAGGATAGCGGTGAAGGCGAGCACCGCGAACACCGCTTTGTTGTTCGCGAAGGCGAGATAGAGAATCGCGTCCTTCGAGAAGAATCCCGCCAGGCCGGGCAGCCCGATGATAGCGGCGACGCCGATCGTGAAGGTCCAGAACGTTAGCGGCATTCGCGTGCGCAGCCCGCCCATCTTGAAAATGTTCTGTTCGTGGTGGCAGCCGTGGATTACCGAGCCAGAGCTCAAGAAGAGCAGCGCCTTAAAGAAAGCGTGCGTGGTCAGGTGGAACATCGCCGCGCCCACTCCAGCAGCGAATAATGGGTGCGCCGGGCTAAGGTCATTACCATCGGAAATCTGAATAGAACCTTCATGGGCCACCATCGAACCCAACCCGAACGCCGCCACCATGTAACCGAGCTGCGAGAGCGTGGAGTAAGCCAAGACCTTTTTAATGTCGCTCTGCACGATCGCGCAGCACGCGGCGTAGAGCGCGGTCGCGGTACCGACCCACAAGATCACGGTGAGCGCATCCGGCACCATGAGGACGTTGATCCTGCAAAGCATGTAGATACCGGCGGCGACCATGGTGGCCGCGTGGATGAGGGCAGACACGGGCGTCGGGCCTTCCATCGCGTCTGGGAGCCAGACTTGCAGCGGGAGCTGGGCCGACTTGCCGACGGCGCCGCAGAAGAGCAGCAACGCGATGCCGGTGCTGAAAACATGGTGCTCGCCGAGTTCGCTGAGATTAACCGTCCCGTTGGCCCAGTAGCACCAGATGATGCCAATCAGGAAACCAAAGTCACCGACCCGGTTGGTAATGAAGGCCTTCTTCGCGGCGTCGCTCGCGGACGCCTTCTCGTGCCAGTGGTTGATCAGCACCCAGGAGCTGAAGCCGACCAGCTCCCAGAAGACAAAGATCATGAACAGGTTGTCGGCGAGGACGATGCCGATCATTGAGAACATGAAAATGGACAGCCCGCCGAAGTAGCGCGCCTTCGAGGCGTCGTCCTTCATGTAACCGAGTGAGAACACATGGACGCACACGCCGACGATGCCGACGATCACAAGCATGAGCGCGGCGAGGTCGTCGAACTTGATGCCGAGCGTCAGCGTGAATTTTCCGAATGTCAGCCAGTCCGTGTGATCCTCGAAGCGCACGTTGCGCAGCGCGAGGAGCAGGGCGATGGCCGCGATGGAGGCGGCGGTGATCGTCGAGACAATCGCGGCGATGCCGCCCTGCCGGCGCAGGAAGAGGGCGATGACTGCGGCCGAAATCAACGGGAGGAGGAGAACAGTGATGGCGTGCTGGAGCATGGTCATCAGCAGAAATACCGGTGGCACAGAGGACACGAAGCGCGGCCCACAGAGGCCACAGAGGAACGCTGGTGGATCGAAGGGTGATTGCTTGAACGGCTCATGGATTGCTCGGTGAACTCTGGGTCTGGGCTCTGTGTTCTCTGTGACTCAAATCAGATTCGGGTCAGTGTTTCAGGGCGTTGAGCTCGTCCACCTGCACCGTCCGGCGCTGGCGAAAGAGCGCCACGATGATGGCGAGACCGACCGCGACCTCGGCGGCGGCGACGGTGAGGATGAAAAACACGAAGACGTTGCCGTCGAGGGTGCCGTTGAAGCGCGAGAACGCTACGAGCGCAAGGGTCGAGGCCACGAGCATCAGCTCGAGGCTCATGAAGATCACGAGGGTGTTCTTGCGCAGCAGCACCCCGAAGAAACCGATGGCGAACAGCAGCGCGCTGAGGATGACGTATTCGTTGAGGCTCGCGGTCATTTGATGTCCTCCAAGCCGGCCAGCTTCTTGCTGAGCACGATCACGCCGAGCATGGCGATCAGGAGCAGGAAGCCCATGACCTGCACGGGCAGAAGGTAGGTGGTGAAAAGCTGGTAGGCGTAGGGCTTGAGCGCGGCGCCGATGCCGGTGGCAGCGTGGGGGTCCGGCGCCGGGAGCTGGCCGCGCGTCGCGAGGGAATAGAGCCCGACCAGCAGCAGCGCGCCCGCCGCGGCACTCGCCACGGTGCCAAAACTCTTGAGACCGGGCGCCCGCTTCCCCTGCACGTCGAGCAGCATGATGATGAAGAGGAACAGCGCGACCACCGCACCCGCGTAAACCAGCAGCAGCACGAACGCCAGGAGGTAGGCATCGAGCTGGATGAAGAGTCCCGCCACGCCGACGAGGCAGAGCAGGAAACACATCGCCGCGTTAACCGCGTTCTTGTTCGCGATGGTGCCCACGGCGCAGATGACCGTGAACAGGGCGAAGAGGTTGAGCAGGAGGGAGGACATGCGGGGCGGATTCGGAACCGGATTACACGCAAAGCCGCGAAGTCGCCAAGGTCGGAGCAAAGGCATCCGAACCCAATTCATTGTGGTTCGAACTTAGCGACTTCGCGGCTTTGCGTGTAAAAATATTCATGGTCCTCAATGCGCGTTGCCGTGCTCGGCGGCGGATTTTTTCTTGTCCCACTTGAAATGCGCGTCGGGCAGCGTGCCGCCGAGTTCGTAGAGGCGTTCCTTGTTGTTCACCATCTCGGCGCGGGTGAAGCCGGACATCGAGTATTGGTTCTGCAGGAAGATCGCCTCCTCGGGGCAGACTTCCTGGCAGAGGCCGCAGTAAATGCAGCGCAGCATGTCGATGTCGAAGGCCTTGGGCGCCTTTTCCACCTGGGCCGTGGGCGCGTCGGCGGGAATCTCGCCGGGCGTGATGCGGATGGCCTTGGGCGGGCAGACGAACTCGCAGAGCTGGCAGGAAACGCATTTCTCGCGCCCGTTGGGATCCATCACGAGCGTCGGCACGCCGCGGTAGCCGGGCGGGATCGCCGGGCGCTCCTCGGGATACTGGAGGGTCTCGATCGGCCTCAGGAGGCGTTTCAACGTCGTCATCATCCCCCCGAGGATCGCCGGCACGTAGGTGCGCTCGATCAGAGAGAGGGGTTTGCGTTCGATGGGGATGATGGCCATGGCGGGTGCGAATTACGCGCGAAGACGCGAGGACCGTAGGGGCGCAGACTTGCTGCGCCCGATCGCAGCCCGTGGGGGAAATGGGCGCAGCAAGTCTGCGCCCCTACAAAGAGATTCAGAACGGTTGTTCATTTCTGGATGAACGCGATGGCGAGCGCGTAGAAGATGAGGTTGGCGATGGCGAGGGGCAGGAGCTTCTGCCAGCCGAGCTTCATGACCTGGTCGTAGCGGAAGCGCGGGACCGTCCACCGCACCCACATGAACACGAAGATCAGGAAACAGACCTTGCCGAGGAAGATTCCGATGGAAGCCACGCCGACAAACAGCGGGTGCAACGTCCAAGCCGCGCCCGTCAGGCCGTGCAGCCAGGCGATGAAGTCCGCGAGCGGAATCCACGGCAGCGGATTCCAGCCGCCGAGGAACAGCAGCGTGAACACGCCCGACCCGATCAGCATGTGCGAATACTCGGCCACGAAGAACAGCGACCACTTGAACGCGCCATATTCCGTGTGGAAGCCGCCCACGAGGTCGGCCTCGGACTCCGGCATGTCGAACGGCTGGCGGTTCGTTTCGGCGAACAGCGAAACGAGGAAGACCGCCGCGGAGACCGGCATCAGGAAGACAAACCACGCGCCGCCCCAGAAACCGGGCAGGCTCTGGAACTCGACGACCTTGGACAGGCTCATCGTGCCGGGGGTGCCGGGGGCGTTGATCCACAGGAAAACCGGCACCACGGAGAGCGTCATCGAGAGCTCATACGAGATGAGCTGCGCCGAGGCGCGCACGCCGCCGAGGAACGGGTATTTTGAATTGGAAGCCCAGCCGGCGAGAATGAGCGAGTAAACGCCGAGCGACGACACCGCGAAGACCGCGAGCAGGCCGACATCCACGTTGGCGAGCACGAGCGGGATGGCGTGGCCGGCGTCGTCAAAGTACGCGCCAAACGGCACGACGGTGATCGTCGTGAGCGCGGGCATCATCGCCAGCGCCGGCGCGAGCATGAAGTAGAGCTTGTTCACATGGCCGGGGACCGGCTCCTCCTTAAAGAGAAACTTCGCGCCGTCGGCCATCAGGTGAAACACGCCGAGGCGCTGCAGGAACGTGCCGAGGAAAGGAATATAGGCGAACCACGGCACGATGGCGCGGTTGGGGCCGGGGCGGCCCTGGATCCACGCGGACACCTTGCGCTCCGCCAGTGAGCACGCCCCCGCCATCGGGAAGATCACCATGATAACCGCCAGCCCCTTGAGGAGGCCCTGCAGGACGGGATTAAGAGTGAACCAGAGATCGGTCATCAGAAGCGGGTGGAACGCGTTGTCCCTAACGCGTTTTGGGGCTCGGCATGCGAATAGACTCGAACAACGCGTTGGGGACAACGCGTTCCACCTTTCGAAAGCCATGCATGGACGGTCATGGTCAGGCGGTCGCAGCGACAAGCTGGGCGGGTTTGTAGTGCAGGGTCTCGCCCTCGGCGAACGGCAGCGCGGCCCACGGCGTGGCGTCGAGCAGCAGGCCGGTCTCGGGGAGATTCACGAAGGTGATCGTGCCCAACGCCGGAACTTCCGCGGCAAGGGTTTTCCAGAGTGGGTTGAGCTCCGACGGCAGCAGCGCCCCACCGGCGGTGGCGACCAGCTTGGTGAGCGCCACCAGATCATCCGTCACGCCGACAGGGGCCGGCACGGCTCTGAAAAAAATTTGCACGCGGAACTGTTGGTTCACAAACGTGCCGGTCTTCTCGAAGACCGTGAGCGTCGGCACCACCACCTTGGCGGCCGCACTCGTGGCGTTGGCGTGCGTGCCGAGATAAACGACGGACACCTTGGCCAGCTGGGCGGCCGTCAACCCGGCGGCGGTGAGATCCTCGCCGATGGAGACAACGGTCTTCACCTTGCCCGCATCGATCGCGGCCGCGAGTTCGCCCAAACCGCCGAGGTTGATCTCAGCTGGAGCCGGGGCGCCCTCGCCCCGGTTGTCGGAACGCGACGGGGGCGTCGGATCCCCATTTTTCGGCAAAGCGGAAATCAAGCCAACGACCAGCGCGCCGCGGACGTTCGGGTTGCGGTCGGCGGAGATGAGGATCTTGTCGCCCTGCCCCACCCGGCTCACGAGATACGCCGGGGCCGAAAGCGCGCTCGCGAGCTTCTTGGTGAGGAACTGCTCCTCGACCGAGCTGCGACCGGAACCGACGATGGCGACTGCGCCGACGGAGGCCTTGAAGAGTTCACCGGCGGTGTTGGCCGCCATGTCGAGCCCGCTGTCCAGGCCGTTGACCTTGGCGGACAGCAGGCGATCGGGCGCGGCGACCTGCTTGTAGAGGATGCGCGCGCTGTCAGACAGCCAAGTATCGTTCACGTCATCGTTGCGGCGCGGGGTGATGCGGTAGATCGCACCCTCGCGCGACCAGACGACGGTGTTGGCGCCGACGCTCGACTCGGTGTCGATCGAGTTTGTCTGCTTGAGGAACCAGACGCGCATCTTGAAGCGGAAATCCGTGCTCGTGAGCGCGCCGACCGGGCAGATGTCGACGGTGTTGAGCGAGTAGTTGTTCTCCAGCTTCTTGTTGGGATAGCAGGTCAGCGTGGAATAGCTGCCGCGGTCGATGAAGCCGAGCACGTCGTCCTTCGCGATCTCCTTGGAGAAGCGGATGCAGCGCGAGCAGAGGATGCAGCGCTCGTCGTCGAGCATGACGCGCGGCCCGAGCAGGGTGCGCTTCGGCTTCACGTTTTTCTGCTCGATAAAGCGCGAGTAGCCGCGGCCGTAGCCGGTGGACTGTTCCTGCAGCTTGCACTCGCCGGCCTGGTCGCAGATCGGGCAGTCGAGCGGGTGGTTGATGAGGAGAAACTCCATCACGCCCTCGCGGCAGTCCTTCACCTGCGGGGTCTGCGTGCGAATATGCAGGCCGGGCGAGGCGTTCGTCGCGCAGCCAATCTGGGGGCGCGGGATCCAGTTGATCTTCTGTTTGCCCGTGGCCGGATCCATCACCGGTGACTTGGTCGCGGGATCGACCGCCGGGAGGCCCATTTCGATCAGGCACATGCGGCAGTTGCCGACGATGGTGAGCTTCGGGTGATAGCAATAATGCGGAACGTCCACGCCGGCCAGCCGGGCGGCCTCGATCACGTTCGTGCCCTTCGGGACGGAGACCTCCTTGCCGTCGATGTTGACGGTGACGAGCTCGGGTTTGGGCGATGCGATCATTGCGGAGAGGGATGTTTAACCACGAAATACACGAAAAACACGAAAGAGGTTTCGGATTGGAACGCTAAATTCAAATTTTCGTGTGTCTCGTGTATTTCGTGGTGGCAAAAATTTAGATCAATTCGGTGGTGCCGCCGGGTTTGGCGGTTTTTTTGGCCTCAGCGTAGCCTTTGAACTCATCGCCGAACTTGGCGACGTAGCTCTGCGTGGGCCACGCGCAGGCCTCGCCGAACGCGCAGATGGTGCGGCCGGCGATCTGGTCGGCGACGGACTTGAGCAGCAGGCCGTCCTCGGGACGGGCGTCGCCGTGCACCATGCGGGAGGAAATCTTCTTCATCCACTGCGAGCCCTCGCGGCACGGCGTGCACTGGCCGCAGCTCTCGTGGGCGTAGAAGGCGTTGATGTTGGCGAGGGCCTCGACCATGTTGACGGTGTCGTCCATCACGATGACGCCGCCGGAGCCGCCCATCGTGCCGATCATGCCGAGCGAATCGAAATCCATCGGCACATCCTCGACGGCCCAGTCGTAGTCCACCATCTCCGCGCCGACCTTGCGCTTGCCCTTGAAGCGTTCGCCGAACTTCAAAATCTTCGCCGACGAGCCGCCGGGGATCACGGCCTTGAACGTCCGGCCCGGGAGCGGGCCGCCGCAGACCTCGTTAAGGAGCTGGCCCATGGTGATTTTGCCGACTTCAAATTCGTAATAACCCGGCTTCTGCACGTGGCCGCTCACGCAAAGGATGCGGGTGCCCGTGTTGTTGGGTGTGCCGATTTTTGCGTAGGCCTCGCCGCCGACCTCCACGATGTACTTCACGTGGCAGAGCGTCTCGACGTTGTTCACGATCGTCGGGCACTGGTAGAGACCGAGGACCGCGGGAAAATAAGGCGGCTTGATGCGGGGGTAAGGGCGCTTGCCCTCGAGCGACTCAATCAGGCCGGTCTCCTCGCCGCAGATGTAGGCGCCCGCGCCGCGGTGGACGTAGATTTCGCAGCCGTAAGCCGAACCGAGGACATTGGGTCCGCAGAAGTTCGCGGCGCGCGCCTCGGCGATCGCCTTTTCGAGGATGCGGGCGCCGTGCGGGAATTCGCCGCGGATGTAAATGTAGGCCTGCTTCACGTTGTTCGCGAAGCACGTGATCATGATGCCCTCGATCAGCTGGTGCGGATCCTGGTGCATGATGTAGCGGTCCTTGAACGTGCCGGGTTCGGACTCGTCGGCGTTGACCACCAGGTAGATCGGCTTGCCGCTCTTCTTGTCGAGCAGACCCCACTTCACGCCGCAGGGAAACCCCGCCCCGCCCCGACCACGCAGGCCGGACTTCTTGACCTCATCCACGAGCTCCGCGGGCGGACGGGCGAACGCTTTTTTCATCACCGCGTAGCCGCCATTCTTCACATAGCAGGCGAGGTCATTGGTATAACCCGGCTCGTCAATGTGCTGGAAGATGATGCGGCGTTGGTCGGGGGCGGGCATGGCGGGAGCGGTAAGCAGTAAGCTGTAAGCGATAAGCTGAGCGCGTCAGGGGGCGTCGGTCAGGGTCAGTTCAAAGCCGCCGGTCCATTTGGCGACGAGGTTGTAAACCGCCGCGGCAATGAGGCCGCCGATAAAGCCGAACACGCCATAAATCACCGGGAGGAACAGCGCCCCGATGCCAAACATGAAGCTGCCGGGCATCATGTTCACGCCGCTGGATCGGCTGGCGGCAGCCATGCCGATGCCGGCGAGCAACAAAAAGGGCACCGCGATGCAGGCGAGGAGCGCGTAAAGCACTCCGAGGACAACTCCCGCCTTCACAGGCGAGATCCGGGTCAGGTTTTTTTTCATGGGGTAGATTTTGCGTGGCGGCCGCCGGACTCGGACTTGATCCGGTCGCTCAGTTGCTTCGCCTTGGCGGCGTCCACCTTCTCGTGGAGCTCGTCATCGATCATGACCACGGGCGCGGTGCCGCAGCTCGCGAGACACTCGACGAACTCGACCGTGACCTCGCCGTCGGGCGAGACCTCGCCGAGGTGCGTGTTGAATTCCTGCTCGAACGCCGTGCAGGTCTTGTAACCGCCCATCAGCGCGCAGGAGAGCGTGCGGCAGACCTTGATGTGCCGGCGGCCGATCGGCTTCTGCCGGAACATCGGGTAGAACGTGACGACCTCGTAAACGTTGATCGGCTGCAGCTCGAGTTTCGCCGCGACCCACTCGATCGCCTCGTTGGAGATGAAGCCGGCGTCCTCCTGGATGAGGTGCAGCAGCGGCAGCGTGGCGCTCCGCTTGGTCGGGTAATGCGGAATCACCTCGTCGATCCGCCGGAGTGTATCGGGTTTCAAATTCATTTATTGAACCACCGAGGCACGGAGGCCACGAAGAGAACCCACGGGTGGTTGATGATCAGGTTTCATTTTACTCGGTGCCCTCAGTGTCTCCGTGGTTCATTCCGGATTGTTACCGGTCGCACTCGCCCATGACGAAGTCGAGCGAGCCGAGGATGGAGACCACGTCGGAGATGAGGTTGCCGACGCAGACCTTGGGCAGGATGGATAGATTGCAGAACGAGGGGGCGCGGATCTTGAGCCGCCACGGCACGCCCCCGCCCTTGCTGACGATGTAAAAACCGAGAGCGCCCTTCGGGTTTTCCGCCTCGAAGTAGACCTCACCGGCAGGCATCTGCGGACCCTCGGTCACGAGCATGAAATTTTGAATCAGCTCCTCCATCGAGGTGAGGATCTTGTCCTTCGGCGGCGCAAAAATCTTCCGCGCGTCCTGCGCGAACCACGGTCCGGAGGGGAATTTTGCAATGGCCTGCTTGATGATCCGCACCGACTGGCGCATCTCCTCGCCGCGCACCAGATAGCGGTCGTAGCAGTCGCCCTTCGTGCCGACCGGCACGTCGAACTCATACTGTTCGTAGCCCGAGTACGGCTTGTCCTTGCGGAGATCGAGGCCGACGCCCGAGCCGCGGAGATTCGGACCGGTCAAGCCGTAGGCGATGGCGTCCTCGCGCGAGATCACGCCGACGCCCACCGTGCGGTCCATGAAGATCTTGTTGCGGGTCAACAGGCCCAAAATGCTCTCCAAGATCGGCAGGAACTGGTCGCAGAACGCGTCCACCCGGCCCGTCCAGCCTTCGGGCACGTCGCGCTGCAGTCCCCCGATGCGGGCGTAGCTGGTGGTGAAACGCGCGCCGGTGAGCTCCTCGAACAGCTTGTAGAGTTTCTCGCGCTCGGTGAACGCGTACATGAACACCGTCCACGCGCCCGTATCGATGCCGAAGGCGCCGAGGCCGAGCAGGTGGGCGGAGATGCGCGCCATTTCCGCCGTGATCACGCGGATCGCCTGGCAACGCGCGGGGACTTCAAGCTTCGCGAGCCGCTCAACGGCAATGGCGTAGGCCATGTTATTCGCGAGCGGGGCAAGGTAATCCAGCCGGTCCGTGTACGGCACGAACTGGTTGTAAGTCATGTTTTCCGCGATCTTCTCGTCGCCGCGGTGCAGGTAACCGATGACCGGGTCGCACTTCGTGAGGATCTCGCCATCGAGCTCCATCTGCAGGCGCAACACGCCGTGGGTGGACGGGTGGGACGGCCCCATCGAGAGGGACATTTTTTCGGTCTCGAAGTCGGCCGTGGCGGCCTTCGCCGCGGTGTCAGGAAAGGAAAATTCGGTGGCCATGATTCAGACCTCAGGTTTGGCGCGGCGCTCGGTCCAGCTCTCGTCCTTGGCGCGCGGCTCGGCCTCGGTCAGGTTGATCTCACCCGCCGCAGCCACAAACGGTCCGCCCATCATCGGCGCCGCGATCACGCGGGCGCCCGTCTCGGCCATCACTTCGACATCCGGCAACGGCGTATCGATGCCGGCTAACGGGAACTCCTTGCGCAGCGGAAAGTGCGGGTAGCCGTCCCACATCAGAATGCGCCGCAGGTCAGGATGGCCCGTGAAGGTGATGCCAAACATATCGTAGGTTTCGCGTTCGTGCCAGTTGGCGCCGGCCCAGAGGTCCACCACGCTCGACACCGCCGGCGACTCATCGCTCGGGCAATCGGTGGCGATGCGGATGTAGGCGTGGCTGGTCGTCGAAAAGAGATGGTAAACGACCGTGAAACGCGGAGAAACGCCCTCGGCCCAGTCAATCGCCGTCACATCTAGCAGCAGGTCAAAGGCTTGCTCATCCCGCAGGTATTTCAGCACGGCCGGGACCTCCGCGGCCGGCAAGTTCACCGCCGGGTGGTCAAGACTTGGGCGTGCCGTTGCGGACGGAAACTTTTCCTTGAGGGCAATCGTGACGTCGACGGTGGCGGACATGCGCGATGAGTCGGGGTTAGGCGCTGCGGAGGTTTGAGGCCGAGCGTTCCCGCCGGACCTTGCCCTGCAGTTTCATCAGGGCATCGAGCAGCGCCTCGGGCCGGGGAGGGCACCCGCTCACGTAGACGTCCACCGGTACAATCCGGTCGACGCCCTGCAGCACCGCGTAGCTGCGGTACATGCCGCCCGTGCTGGCGCAGGCGCCCATGGCGATGACCCACTTGGGCTCGGCCATCTGGTCGTAAATGCGGCGGACGGCGGCGGCCATCTTGTAGGTCACGGTGCCGGCCACGATCATGCAGTCGGATTGGCGGGGGGAAAAGCGCATGACCTCCGCGCCGAAACGCGCGATGTCGAACCGGGACGAGGCGGTGCCCATCAGCTCGATGGCGCAGCACGCGAGACCCATGGGCATGGGCCACATGGAGTTGGAACGCACCCAGTTGATGACCGAGTCCAACCGGGAGACAATGACCTCGCCCTCAATCTTGCTGTTATAGGCGAGTTCGGTGTTGGGCGTGACCATGGTGGCGGGTGCGGAGCGATTGGAAATCAAGCGCAGGGTTAGGTTGGCCAACCCGTCGCGCAAGGAGCTTTTGGAAAAATATGTGTCAACCCCGGCAGGGACGGGCTAGCTGCGGATTTTCCGTTGACCAGCCCCGGAGCTTCGCACTTCCTTTACCCTTCGCCCGTCAGACAGGCCATGGAAACATGGCGGTTGGGACACCTGGAGAGGTGGCAGAGTGGTCGAATGCGCGCGCTTGGAAAGCGCGTGTAGGCGCAAGCCTACCGGGGGTTCGAATCCCCCCCTCTCCGCCATCCTACGCTCTGCGAGCTTCGGATGGCACGGCCATCGCAGGCAACCCGGATCGTCGCAAGCGGACCCGACGTTGCCGCGGAGGATGCCCTGCGTAGCCTTGGCGAAGCAGGGCTGCACCCCCTGCGGCGCCTTTACCGATTCATTTCGGGGAATCACTGCCCGTCGAGCCCCCTATGGCAAAGGTTAGACCGGCCTTGGCGCAGGCGGCCCATGTACTACGTTTACCTCCTCGTGAGCCTGAAAACATCAGGGGCCCACTACACCGGATACACGGAAAATTTGCGGGAACGCCTGATCGAGCACAACTCTGGCAAGAACGTCAGCTCTGCACCGCACCGCCCTTGGCGATTGTGCGCTTATCTCGCCTTTTCGACAAAACGTCAGGCATTCGCCTTCGAGCGCTATTTGAAGTCCGGCTCGGGACACGCTTTCGCGAGGAAGCGGCTTTGGTAGTGCACTCTCGCCACCCCACCCGCTGGCACGCCCCACTGGTCAGCGACGAAAGGGCCCGCGCCTCCCAATTTGGCTTCCGCGCCTTATTTGTCCTCCGGCCCCGCCGGGCCATGGCGGCGAGGGTCTCCGGCCCCCGAAGCGCTTCAGGTCAAGACACCCATTACCCACCCTGGGGAAAACCCCATCGCCGCACAGGTCTCGCCCCTACGTTCCGGCCAGCAGTTGCGCCCCGCAGCGATTTCGCGCTGGCACCTGACACGACCTATGCTCGTCAAACTACTCGGAGCCGCATCTCGAATTTGGTCACGAAGAGGCCCAAAGGACCGTAAACCACGCAACAGTCGCCATTGCGCCTATCGGCGCACGGAAGAGCTGAGTCGGCGCCTGGGCGCCCTTCGTGCCTCTTTGCGGCCAACCCTAACCGTCACTCCGCCTTCGCCCCCGACTTGATCCACGCGGCGATCACCGCGCGTTCCTCCTCGGTGATCTGCGTCGCGTTGCCCAGTGGCATGATGCGCGTGACGACCACCTGTTGGTAAATCCGCTGGGCGTTTTGGAGGATTGTTCCCGGAGTGTGCAGGAACACGCCCGCCTGCGGTGCAGTGATACCGGGAAACGTCGGCGCGGGCGAATGACAGGTTACACAGCGCTGGCCGATGATGCCGCGCACGCGCGCGAAGTTCACCACGCCCTGAACCGGTGGCAGCGGCACGGGATGCGGCATCGTCCACCGGCCGACAAAACCCAGCACCACCGCCCCTAACGCGGGATACTGCCACCCGTAGATCCCCTTGTGCCGGAGGTTGAAAAAATGCCGGATCAGCACCGCCGCCGCCGCGATGAGCGCGAGCACCGCCCAGTTGTAGGGGTGGCTGTAAGTCGCGGCGTAGTGGTTGCTGATCATGGTGAAGACCACGGGCAGCGTGAAGTAGTTGTTGTGCACGCTGCGCTGCTTGGCGCGCAGGCCGTCGCGCGGGTTCGGCGCCGTACCGGCGCGCATCGCGGCGACCATCCGCTTTTGGCCGGGAATGATGATGAAAAACACGTTCGCCGCCATGATCGTGCCGATGCACGCGCCGATCTCGATATAGGCCGCGCGGCCGCCGAGCCAATGGCTCATCCCCCACGCGAGCCCCACCAGCACACCAAAGACGACCACCCCCAGCGCCGCGTCGTTGCGGCCGAGCGGCGAGCGGCAAAGCAGGTCATAGACGATCCACGACAGCACCAACCCGCCCGCGCCGATGGCCACGGCCTGTCCGGCGGAGAGCGCGGCGACGTTCTGATCCACCATCATCGTACCGGCCCTGAGCCAGTAGACGAGGATCAGCAGCGCGGTGCCGCTCAACCACGTGGTGTAGGCCTCCCATTTGAACCAGTGCAGCTTTTCCGGCAGCGCCGCCGGGGCCACGAGGTATTTCTGGGGATTGTAAAATCCGCCCCCATGCACCGCCCAGAGCTCGCCGCCGACGCCATTGCGCTCGGCTTCTGAGCCCTTCGCGGGCGGCTCCAGACTGCGGTCGAGCCAGATGAAATAAAACGACGAGCCGATCCAAGCGATGCCGGCGATGACGTGCAGCCAGCGCACGAGCAGACCGAGGAATTCGAGCCAGGAGCTGTCCATGGTGAAATTTAAAAACGTCAGTATCTGACCTTGTTCTCCAAGGCGGCCCACGCCCGGAAGGTGCCGAGCGCCTCGTCACGGAGCAGCGGTTTCATCGGGATGGTGCGCTGATCCGGCGGTAGGGCCACCTGTTGGTAAATAAACTCGTCATCGAAGCCGATCGCCGCGGCGTCCTGCCGGGTGTTGCCGTAATAGATCACCGGGATGCGCGCCCAGTAGATCGCGGACAAACACATCGGGCACGGCTCGCAACTGGTGTAGAGTTGGCAATCGGTGAGCTGGAAAGTCTTCAGCTGGGCGCAGGCGTCGCGGATGGCGGTCACCTCCGCGTGGGCGGTCGGGTCGTTCGTGGAAGTCACCCGGTTGCTCCCACGCCCGACGATCTCGCCGCGCCGCACAACAACGCACCCAAATGGCCCGCCGCGACCCGCCTTCAGCCCGTCATTCGCCAGCTCGATGGCGGCCTGCATGAAGGAGTCTGGTTCCATGAGCGGTTGAACTAGGCGATTCCGACAGTAGGTTGCGAGCCAGATGCGGGTGATGCGCACAATCGAGGTGACACTCCGCGCGCCGCGGGCTTGATTTCAACCTACGCCCATGAGCACTTCCCGCACGATTGGTGGTCTCGAGATCCTCAGCCCGATGCCGGACCGCTATGCGGAGGTCCTTACCCCCGAGGCCTGCGCCTTCGTCGCGGACCTGATGCGGAAATTCGGCCCGCGCCGCGCCGAACTACTTACCGCCCGCGTGACCCGCCAGCTCGAAATTGATGCCGGCAAACTGCCCGATTTTCTTCCCGAGACGGCCGCGATCCGCAGCGGCGACTGGAAAGTGGCGCCCATTCCCCCCGACTTGATCGATCGTCGCACGGAGATCACCGGCCCGGTGGACCGCAAGATGGCAATCAACGCCCTCAACTCCGGCGCCCAGTGCTGGATGGCGGATTTTGAGGACGCCAACTCGCCGACGTGGGAAAACGTGATTGAGGGCCAGATCAACCTCTTCGACGCCGTCCGCCGCACCATCACGTTCACCAGTCCAGAGGGCAAAGCCTACGCGCTGAAGGAAAAGACCGCCGTCATGGTCGTCCGCCCGCGCGGCTGGCACCTCGAGGAGAAACACATCCTCCTCGACGGGAAACGGCTCAGTGGCTCGCTCTTCGACTGGGGCCTGCACTTTTTCCACAACGCCCGCGAACTCGTGAAGGCCGGCTCCGGCCCGTATTATTACCTGCCGAAGCTGGAGGGTCACCTGGAGGCGCGCCTTTGGAACGACGTGTTTGTCCACGCGCAGGTCGCCGTCGGCCTGCCCCGCGGCACGATCCGCGCGACCATGCTCATCGAGACGATCACCGGCGCGTTCGAGGCCGAGGAAATCCTCTACGAGCTGCGCGAGCACGCTTCCGGCCTCAATGCCGGCCGCTGGGATTACATGTTCAGCATGGTGAAAAAGCTGCGCAACCGCCCCGGCTACATGTTCCCGGACCGCGCGCTCATCACGATGGACGTGCCGTTTCTCCGCGCCTACGTCACCCACCTCATCAACGTCTGCCACCGCCACGGCGCCTACGCCATGGGCGGCATGGCCGCGCAGATCCCCATCCGCAACGACCCGGCCGCCAACGCTGCCGCGCTGGCGAAGGTCCGCGGCGATAAGGAACGCGAGGTCCGCGCCGGTCATGACGGCACCTGGGTCGCGCACCCCGGCCTCGTCCAGACCGCCATCGAAGCCTTTGGCCTCCACATGAAAGGCCCGAACCAGCTCAGCGTCATTCATCCAGGCAAAGTCACCGCCGCCGATCTGCTTGCGCCGCTACACGGCCCAATCACCGAGGCTGGCGTGCGTTGGAATCTCCACGTCGGCGTGCGCTATCTCGAGGCGTGGCTGGGCGGTTCGGGTGCCGAACCGATCCATCATTTGATGGAGGACCTCGCGACCGCCGAGATTTCCCGCTCCCAGCTCTGGCAATGGCTGAAGTTTGGCGCGAAACTTGACGACGGCCGGCCCGTCACCGCCGCGCTCTACGACGAGTTGTTGCCCAAGGAACTCGCCACGATCCGCGCCGAATACGGCGCCGAGCGCTATGACCGCGGAAATTTTTCCGCCGCGATCAAGCTCTTCATGCGGATGTCGAAGAGCAAGGAGTTCGACGAGTTCCTGTCCATCCCCGCCTACGAACTGCTGCCGTAATCTGAGTTTTAACCACGAAGGGCACGAAGCACACGAAGACCAAGCTTCAGAATTCGATCCTCTTGTCTTGGTTCGATCTTCGTGTGCTTCGTGCCCTTCGTGGTTAAATAATCATGACCCCTTCACTCCAGACTCTGAACACCGCCGACTGCGACGCCTTCACCGCGGCGCTCGGCCACTTGTTCGAGCACTCGCCCTGGGTCGCCGCCGAGACTTGGCCACGCCGCCCGTTCCGCGATGCACCCCACCTTCACGCCGAACTCTGCTCCACGATGCGGGCCGCGCCACCGGAGAGACAGCTCGCACTCATCCGCGCGCACCCCGATCTCGCCGGGCGGCTGGCGCAGCAGAAGAAACTCACGGCCGAATCCAACCGCGAGCAGGTCAGTGCCGGACTCACCGAGCTCACCGAGGCCGAGCTCGCGGAGTTCACCTGGCTCAACGACACCTACAAGGCGAAGTTCGGCTTCCCCTTCATCATCTGCGCCCGGTTGAACGCCAAGACCGCCATCCTTTCCGCGATGCATGACCGCCTGGCCCACGATGCCGCCACCGAGCAGGCCGCCGCGCTCACCGAAATCGAAAAAATCGCCCAACTCCGCCTGCACGACACCCTGAAGATCTAGGTCACCACGAAATACACGAACGACCCGAAAGAAGAAAACCCCTCCCCATTTCGGGTGTTTCGTGTATTTCGTGGTGACCACTTCTCTTTCCCATGCCCGGTAAACTCAGCACCCACGTCCTCGATCTCACCACCGGCCAACCGGCCGCAGGGATGAAGATCGAACTCTGGTCACCCGGCCCGGCACCCAAGCTGCTCCAGACCGTCACCACCAACGCTGACGGTCGCACCGATGCCCCGCTGCTCGATGCCGCGGCAATGGCGACGGGCTCTTACGAGCTGGTTTTCTTCGTGAAGGATTATTTCGCCGCGCGCCAGACCGAGAGCCCTTTCCTCGACCGCGTCCCGATCCGCTTTGCCATCGCCGACGCCTCGGCCGGCTACCACGTGCCGCTGCTCGTCACACCCTGGGCCTACCAGACTTACCGCGGGAGCTGAGCCGACCGATGGCCGACCACGCACAACGACTCGTCCAGATGCTCGACGAGCTCGGCCGGGTGACCGACGAGCCAGGCCGGCTCACGCGGACTTTCCTTTCGCCGGCAATGGAGCGCGCGAATTTGCTCGTCGGTGGCTGGATGACCGAGGCCGGGCTCGCCGTCCACGAGGATGACGCTGGCAATCTGGTCGGCCGGCTCGCCTCGACGGCCCGCGACGCGAAGACCCTGCTGCTCGGCTCGCACCTCGACACCGTCCGCAACGCCGGCCGCTTCGACGGCGCCCTCGGCGTCCTGCTGCCGATCGTCGCCCTCGCGGAACTCCGCCAGCGCGGCGTGAAACTGCCGTTTCATATCGAGATTCTGGGCTTTTCCGAGGAGGAGGCCGTGCGCTTTGCGGGCGCCTACATCGGCAGCAAGGCCTACACCGGCCGGTTGCGCGCTTCCGACCTGAAGCTGAAGGACGCTGGCGGCCATACCTTGCGGGAAGTCATCGAGTCGCACTCGGGCCGGCCTTTCACGCCGCCCAAGTCCGCGCATCGTCCCGGCGAACTGCTGGGTTACCTCGAGGTGCACATCGAGCAGGGCCCGGTGCTCGAGGCGAAGAAACTCGCCGTGGGCGTCGTCTCGGCCATCGCCAGCCAGACGCGCGGCCGGCTGACCTTCCAGGGCAAGGCCGGTCATGCCGGCACCACTCCGATGAACTTGCGCCGCGATGCCCTCGCGGGCGCGGCGGAATTTGTCCTCAGCGTTGAGCAGGTGGGCCGCGCCCGTCCCGGCCTCGTCGCCACCGTCGGCACGATCCAAGTGCTGGGCGGTGCGGCCAATGTCATTCCCGGTGAGGTGGCACTCTCGCTGGATGTGCGGCACGCCAGCGACTCCGCGTGCCGGGCCGCCGTCGCCGAGCTGGTTCGTCAGGCGAAGCAAATCGCCCGCCCCCGCCAACTGCGCTGCGCCTGGCAGCCGACGATCCAGCACGACGCGACGCCTTGCTCGCCTGCGCTGACCGCGCAGCTCGCGAGCAGCGTCACAGCCGTGCAGGGCAAAAACCTTTCCCTCGTCAGCGGCGCGGGCCACGACGCCGTCATCCTCGCCGCGCTCACCCCGGTCGCGATGTTGTTTGTCCGCTGCCGCGACGGACTCAGCCATCATCCGGACGAGCACGCCGCCCCCCGCGACCTGGCCGTCGCGCTGGCGGTCGTCATAGATTTTCTGCAGAAACTGTCCGTCGCTAAATCCAGGTAACTGTGTCCAAAAAACAAAAGCTCCCTCCCGTGATTCCCGAACGCCTCGACCTGATCGTCCGGGGCGGCCGCCTCGTGACGCCCGAGGGCATCCAGCGCGCCGATCTCGGCGTGATCCGCGGTAAGATCGTGCAGATCGCCCCGGAAATCGGCGAGGAGGCGGAAGCCACGCTCGATGCGGAGGGCGCCTATGTTTTCCCGGGCATCATGGATGCCCACGTGCATTTCAACGAACCCGGCCGCACCGACTGGGAAGGTCTCGCCTCCGGCTCCGCCGCCCTGGCTGCGGGCGGCGGCACCTGTTTCTTCGACATGCCGCTCAACTCCGAGCCGCCGGTGCTCGACTCGGCCGGCCTGCGCGCAAAACGGGCGCTCGCGGAGGAGCGCGCCTGCACGGACTTCGCGCTCTGGGGCGGAATGGTCCCGGGCAATCTCAACCAGCTCGCCGGCCTGAAATCCGCCGGTGCCATCGGCGTGAAGGCCTTCATGTGCGACAGCGGCATCGCCAGTTTTCCGCGCGTGGACGCGAAGTCGCTCTACGAAGGCATGAAACGCGCCGCCCAGCTCAATCTCCTCGTGGCCGTGCATGCGGAGGATGAAACGCTCGCGGCGAAATTTACCGCCGAGCAAAAAGCCAAGGGCGGGTCCGACGCCAAAGCCTTCCTCGCCTCGCGTCCGGTTGAGGTCGAGCTCGCCGCCATTCGGCAGGCCCTCGAATTTGCCGGCGAGACCGGCTGCGCGTTGCACATTGTGCACGTGAGCAGTCCCGAAGGTCTTGCCCTCATTACCGCGGCGCGGGCCGCCCGCGTGGACGTCACCGCGGAGACGTGTCCGCACTACCTGCTGCTGAATGAAAAGGATGTCATCAAGATCGGCGCACCCGCGAAGTGCGCGCCGCCGATCCGCGACGAAAAACGCCGGCTCGGGCTGTGGAACGAATTGCGCGCGGGGAACATCCAGACCGTCGGCTCCGACCACTCCCCCGCCCCCCCGGACCTGAAGACATCGGACGATTTCTTCGCCCTCTGGGGCGGCATCGCAGGGGTGCAGCACGGCTTCGAGCTGCTGTTTAACGAGTGCTCCGCCACGGCCGCCAAGGATCTGCCCGTGCTCGCCGCGGTACTGGCCCGCAATGTGGCCCGGCGTTTCAAGCTCGACGATCGCAAGGGCCGCCTCGCCCTGGGCCTCGACGCCGATTTCTCGCTGATCCGTCTCAATGAAAAGGAGCAGAAGATCACGGCGGCGGAGTTGTGGACGCGCCATCCGATCAGCGCCTACCTCGGTCGCAAGAGCCGCGTGCGCGTGACCCACACCTACGTGCGCGGCGGAGCCGTCTGGGCCGAAGGCCGGTTGACGAACCGCGCCCATTCCGGCCAGTTTCTCAAGCCGACTCCCTGATCCCATGCCGCACTCCTCCAGCCAGACTCGCGCCCATGTCGGCCCCCGTCACGCGTTGCTCACGCCGGGTAATCACGTCGCCAGCAATGTCCCCGGCATCACCGGCGCGACGACGATCGTGCTCATCAACGAAGGGATGGGCGCCAAGTTCGCCCAGCTGCTCGTGACCTTTCAAGCCGAAGGACGTGCCGCCGTGCCCGCCAGCGACGTGCAGACCTTCGGCTATATCATGAACGGCGGCGCGACGGTATCGGTCGGCCCGGCCAAACAGAAGCTGGGCGCCGGCGGCTATTTTTTCGCGCCGGCGGGGAAAGCCTGGACGCTCACCGCCCCCCAAGCCGGCACGCAAGTCACGCTTTTCCAGAAGAAGTATGTTCCGATCGCGGGCCTACGCGCCCCGAAGGCGCTGTTCGGCGACGCGGCCGAGGTGGAGGGCAAGCCTTTCCTCGGCGATCCGGCGGCGAATCTCCAAGTGCTGCTGCCCGACGAACTGGCGTTCGATTTCGCCGTGAATCTTTTCGAATACCAGCCGGGCGGCCACCTCCCGTTTGTCGAGATCCACGTCATGGAGCACGGGTTGATCATGCTGGACGGCAAGGGCGACTATCGGCTCGAGGATGCCTGGTATCCAGTGATCAAGGGCGATGTGATCTGGATGGGGCCCTTCTGTCCGCAGTGGTTTGTTGCGAAGGGCAGGACTCCCGCTTCCTATCTCTATTATAAAGACGTCAACCGTGCCGCCCTCTGATGCCGACGCCGCCCCGGCGACCCAGTTCAGCTTCACGCTGAACGGCAAGCCGGTGCATGTGGCGGGCGTGGCGCCGACGACCACGCTGCTCGATTTCCTGCGCAGCCGCGGCCACACCGGCAGCAAACTGGGGTGCGGCGAGGGCGACTGCGGGGCGTGTACCGTGGCAATCATGGATCGCGATGCGACCGGCCAGACGACCTACCGCTCGCTCAACAGCTGCATCGCACTGCTCCCGATGTTCGCCGGGCGCGAGGTCGTGACCGTCGAAGGGGTGGCAGCGTGCGATAAACTCCACCCGGTGCAGTCCGCGATGGTCGAGCACTACGGCTCGCAATGCGGGTTTTGCACCCCCGGCTTTGTCGTCTCGTTGTTCGAGGCCTACTACCGGGATGGCTGTCGTGAACCGTGGCAGATCAGCGACCAGCTCTGCGGAAATCTTTGCCGCTGCACCGGTTACCGTCCCATCCGCGATGCAGCCACCGCGGCGCTGTCGCAGCGCAAGGAGAACGACCTTGACGAGTTCAAGCAGCGGTTGGCCGCACCGCTCGCGCCGGCTGAGGCGCTCGCGTATGCCGCCGGCGCCGATCGTTTTTTCCGCCCGACGTCGCTGGCCGCGCTCTTCGCGCTGAAACACGCTCACCCGACGGCCCGGCTGGTGGCGGGCGCAACGGAAATCGGCGTGGAGCTGAATAAAAAATTCACGGCGTTTCCCCTGCTGATCTCAACCGAGGCCGTGCCGGAACTCACGCGCATCACGCAGACCGCGGAGGCCTGGCATCTCGGCGCGGCGGCGACGCTGACCAACATCGGGGAAGCCTTGGGCAATGAGTACCCGTCGGTGACGAAAATGCTCCGCGTGTTTGCTGCGCGGCAAATCCGCAACCGCGCCACGCTCGGCGGCAACCTCTTGACGGCGTCACCCATCGGCGACAGCGCCCCGGCCCTGCTCACGCTCGATGCCAGCGTCGTGCTCACGTCGGCGACCGGGGAGCGTACCGTCCCGCTGGCGAATTTTTTCACGGGCTACCGCCAGACGGTGCTTAAGCCCGACGAGGTCATGCGCGAGGTCGTGCTGCCGCGTTTCGACGGGAAACTCACGCGCCGGGCGGATTTTCTGAAGGTGTCCAAGCGCCGCGAACTCGACATCAGCATCGTGGCCGCTGCGTTCTGCCTCGACTCCGATGCATCGGGCATCATCCGCCACGCGCGACTCGCCTATGGCGGCGTGGCTGCCATGCCCGGCCGGGCGCGGCGCGCCGAAGCCGCGTTGGAGGGCAAAAGCCTCGCGGAGGCCGCGGGCGAAGTAGCAAAGATTCTCCGCGACGAGTTCAAACCGATCGACGATGCCCGGGGCGGTGCCGAATACCGGCGCGGGCTGGTGGTCAGCCTGTGGGAGAAATTTGTGTCCGGAGAAACCAGCGAGGCGCAAGACGCGGACCTGGGTTTTGCGGGTGACAAGAAATGGAACGTCCCGGACGACTCGCGCGCCCTCGGTCATGAGAGCGCCGTCGGCCATGTGACCGGCCGCGCGCTGTATGTGGACGATACGGCGCAGCGGCGCCCGATGCTCGAGTGCTGGCCGGTGTGCGCGCCCCATGCGCGGGCAAAGATCCTGAGCCGCGATGCCAGCGCCGCGCGCTCCGCTCCCGGCGTCGCCTGGGTGCTCTTGGCGGAGGATGTGCCGGGTGAAAATAACAGCGGCCCAATCCGGCACGATGAGCCGCTGATGGCGGACACAGAGATTCTGTATCACGGCCAGGTGGTCGCGTGGGTCATCGGAGATTCCATGGCGGCGTGCCGGTCCGCGGCTGCGCTCGTGAAGGTCGAGTATGAGCCCCTGCCGGCGATTGTCGGTCTGCCCGCGGCCCTGGCGCAAAACAGCTATCACACCGAGCCCCACACGCTGACCCGCGGCGACTGCGCGGCGGCGCTGGCGGCGGCGCCGTTGAGGATCGAAGGCGAGTTCGCCTATGGCGGGCAGGAGCACTTTTACCTCGAGACGCAGGCGGCGTGGGCCGAAGCGGGCGAGGACGGGACCGTGATCGTGAATTCCTCCACCCAGCATCCGTCCGAGGTCCAGGCGATCGTGGCCGAGGTGTTGCATCAGCCGCGGCACAAGGTCGTGGTGCAGGCGCCGCGCATGGGCGGCGGTTTCGGCGGCAAGGAGACACAGGGCAACGCCTTCGCCGCGATCGTCGCGCTCGCCGCGGTGAGGACGAGCCGTCCCGTCCGCCTGCAGCTCGACCGCGATCTCGACATGACGCTGACGGGCAAGCGGCATCCGTTTCAGGCGAAATTCTCCGCGGGCCATGACCGCGACGGGCGGCTGCTGGCGCTGCACGCGGAACTCGTATCGGACGGCGGCTGGTCACTCGACCTTTCCACTCCGATCAACGACCGCGCGCTCTTCCACATCGACAACGCGTATTACATCCCGGCGCTGTTCGCGACCGGCCGGGTGGCGAAGACCAACGTGACCTCGCACACCGCGTTTCGCGGCTTCGGCGGCCCCCAGGGCATCATGGTGGTCGAGGAGATCCTGGCCCGCGTCGCCCGCCGCCTCGGCCTGCCGCCCGAGGTCGTGCGGGAGCGCAATCTTTACCACGGCACGGGTGAAACCAACCGGACCCACTACGGCGAGGACATCGGCGACAACCGCCTCCCGGCGATCTGGCAGCAAGTCCTGGCGGAATCGAAGTTCACCGAGCGGCGGGCCGCGGTGGCGGAGTGGAACCGCGAGCATCCGCACATGAAGCGCGGCCTGGCCGTCACGCCGGTGAAGTTCGGCATTTCGTTCACCCTTTCCCAATACAACCAAGCCGGCGCGTTCGTGGTGATTTACGCCGACGGGAGCGTGCAGGTAAACCACGGCGGCACGGAAATGGGCCAGGGGTTGCACACCAAGATCCTCGGCATCGCGATGCGCGAACTCGGGCTGCCGGCCGCGAGCATCCGACTCATGACGACCAGCACCGACAAGGTGCCCAACACGTCGGCGACCGCGGCGTCGTCGGGCGCCGACCTCAACGGTGCCGCGGTCGCCGCTGCCTGTGTGACGCTCCGCGAGCGGCTCGCGGGCGTCGCGGCGGAGTTACTGGCCGTCGCACCGGATAAGATTGAATTCATCCATGGCTGCGCGTCGGAGCGGGGTAACCAGGCGAACAAGGTGTCGTTCGCAAAGGTCTGCGGACATGCGCACGTCTCGCGCGTGAGCCTTTCCGCCACCGGTTATTACCGGACACCGGGCATAAAATGGGACTGGGCCACGGGCACCGGCCGGCCCTTTCATTATTTTGCGTGCGGCGCGGCGGTGGCGGAGGTCGAGGTGGATGGTTTCAACGGCATGCACCGCGTGCGGCGCGTGGATATTGTCCATGACGTCGGCGACTCGCTCAACCCGGGCGTGGACCGCGGCCAGATCGAGGGCGGCTTTGTGCAGGGCGTGGGCTGGCTCACGCGCGAGGAATTGAAGTGGGATTCCTCGGGCCGGCTGCTGACGCACAGTGCGAGCACGTATCAGATCCCTGCCTTCAGCGATGCACCGGTGGAGTTCAACGTCACCCTTTTGCCCAAGGCGGCGCAGCCGAACACGATTCACGGCAGCAAGGCCGTGGGCGAGCCGCCGCTGATGCTGGCTTTCTCCGTGCGCGAGGCGATCCGCGACGCCGTGGCAGCGTTTGGCCCGGCGGGCGGCGAGGTCCGTCTCGCGTCACCCGCGACCAGCGAGGCAATTTTCGCGGCGATTCAGGGGAGAGTGACCTGAGACAAGTGACCAGGGACAAGTCACGAGGGACGAGATACGGAACAGAATGAATCTGCCGCTCCACTCGGCGCTCGTCTCCCATCTCCCATCTCCCATCACTCGTCACTCGTTACTCGTTACTCGTTACTCGTTACTCGTTACTCGTTACTTCTGCACGTCCCGCTCCGTCAACAACTGCGCCACGATGCTCAGGGCGATCTCACGCGGGTCGTTGTTACCGAAGGGCAAGCCGACGGGGCAGTGAAACTGCTTGGCGCGCTCCGCGGACAGGCCGCTGGCGACCAGCTCGCGGCGGAGCACCTCGGCTTTCGCCTCGCTGCCGATCACGCCGACAAAGGGGAAATCCTTTTCCGCCAGCGCGCGCTGCAACACGGGGCGGTCGCTGGCGTGGCCCTTGGTGAGGCAGAGCAGAAAGGCGTTCGCCGGCATCGTCGGCACGAGATCAGCGGGGTTCTCGTGCTGGAGAAAGTGGGCGTTGCTGGAGCGGGGCAGCCGGTCGAGCCAGTCGCGGCGTGGATCCACGACGGTCAGCTGGCAGTCGAGGGGCGCGAGCACCGGCACGAGCGCCTGCACGACATGCCCAGCGCCAAAGATCCAGATGGGCCATGCTGCGCCCGCGCCGCCGGCGAGATAGGGCTCGAAATAAAGTTTCACCGAGCCGCCGCAGGTCATGCCCACGTCGGTCTTGAGTGCCCAGTTGACGAACCGCGGCGCGGCGGTGCCGCTGGCGAGCAGCTCCTGCGCAACCTCCATGGCCTTCGCCTCGACTTTGCCGCCGCCGATGGTGCCGGTGTGCAGGCCGGCCGCGGTGACCAGCATCTTGGCCCCGGACTCCTGCGGCGTGCTGCCCAGTGCGTCGGCCAGGATCACGAGTACCGCCGCCGTGCCGCGGCTTTGCAGCTCAATCAGTTGCCCGTAAAGTGCGGTGGTTGCCATGACCGCGGCAGGCTAGCCGCCACGGTCGGCCAGGCAAGTGTCGGTGCGAAGCAGGACGCGGTCATTCCGACCGGGACGACGTGCGGCCGCCGTTTTTTTAACGGCGTCACGAGGGAACTCAGGCACGGGCCGCGCCCCACCCAGCCGGCAGAATCAACCCGGCTGCATTAGAAGCGATAGCGGGTGGTAAAGCCGACCGTCAGCGGTTTTTCCTGGTAGACGATCGAGTTGCCCGTGAAATCCGGGTCTCCGACCGTCCAGTTGTGCTGGTTGGTGAGGTTGTCGAAGTTGACCTGGAAGTCCCACGCCTTCGTGGAGTAGGTCACGACGGCATTGAGCCGGTATTGCGTGGGGATGTGCAGCGTGCCCTCGCCGTTGGCTCTCTGCCGGCCGGTGAACTGGGGACCGAGTCCGAAGCTGAAACCCGAGTCGAACCGGTAGTTCAGGCGCGCGGCGGCCTGCCAGTTCGGCACTCCGGCGTAGCGGCGGTAGTACGGCACGGTGGTCAGACCGGCGCCGGCCGACTTGTAGCTGCCGTCCGGCTGCAGCTGGAAGTAACGGGTGTTGGATTGGAAGAGGGTCGTGCTGCCGTTGCGGAAAACGTCCTCGTAGGTGAAATTGCCGAGCACGCTGACATTTTTGTTCATTTGATAGACCGACTCGCATTCGAGACCACTGGCGATGCGGCCGCTGATATGACCAAGTTTGTCCGGGTCGGCCCGGACCTGGCGAAACCACGCCACCGTACTGTAGAGCCGGTGGTCCAGCAGGACGACCTTGAAGCCGACCTCGAACAGCGTCGAGCGGGACCGCAGGGCCGTCTTGAGACCGGCCTCGGTGTTGTCCCGCGTCGCCACGCCGCCGAAGTTCACATTGCCCAGGATGGCGTTGGTCCGGCTATAGGTCACATACCACGCACTGTCCGGCGTCTGCTGGTAGATCGTGCTGAGGTAATACGAGACATTGTTCACGGCGGTGCTGACATGGTAAACGCTGCCGGCGGCATGGGGCGTGCCCGGGGAGCCGTAGCCTCCGAGGTCGATGAACTCCGGATTCTGGGCGCGGACCTGGAGGTGGTCGAGGCGGACCCCGCCGATGAACGAGAGCTGCGAAGTCAGCTTGAGGTCATGCTGGTAGAACACCGCGGCGTCATTGATCCGGGAGTCCTGGTTGCCGCCATAATTCCCGAAACCCACGTCGGTTCCAAAGCGGGTATTCCCTGGCACGCCGAACACATAGATGTTGGCCCCGGGATTGGACCAGGTGGCCGCGGGCTGGGTCAGGTCCGGCGAGCTGAATTGCTCGCCGAAGAACGACTGGTACGCCACGAGCCTTTCCCACCTGAGATCCAAACCGGTGATGATGCTGTGCCCCATGCCGCCGGCGTCGAAGGCGGCATGATACTCGGTGCGGTTCTGTACATTCCAATCGGTCTTCACGAATTCCGAGTAACGGATGCTGGGCTCGTACTTGCTTGAGTCGCGGGTTTCGAAGTACGTGGAATTTTTCAGCGCGGACGCCGGGCTGAACACCTTGTCGAGGATCCACTGCGTCTGGTAGCGGTTCCCATGGGCGATGTCATCCGTCCCGACCAGCGAATTGAAGGCCGGGAGGGTGACCATCCGGGGATGGGCGATGACGTAAGCGCCCGCCGAGTAGACCGCCGCGCCCGCGAGGTACCTCCCATGATCAATGAGGTCCTGCGTCACCCGGTTAATGCCTGGAACCTCGGTGTAATCCTGATGGTAGCCCTGCACCCAGCCGTTGAGGGTCAGTGACGGGCTAAATTTGTGGGTCAGCGCCGCATACACGTCCTCGGTGCTGTCCCGGGTGTTTTGATAGTAGGTTTGGCCGGAGCGACCGAGATAGCTGAGGCGATAGGCCGTGTGGGCGCTGAGCGGCCCGCCCGTGTCAGCCTGCCACTCCACATTCGAAAAATCATGATCGGCGGTGAGCGCGTTGTAGCTGAGCGAGAGTTCCGTGCGTGGCCGGTCGAAAAAGGGCTTCTTCGTGACGAAGTTCGTGTAGCCCGCGGCGCCGTTGCTCTGCGGACCGTACACGGCGGAACCGGGACCCTTCACGATATCCAGGGCCTCCACGCCGTTGAAACTGGGCATGACGCTGTTGCGGCTGTACTTGGCGCGCTGGCCGTCAATGTACAGTTCCGCCAAGTCACCGCGCATCATCGGCGTGGAAGCGAGGCCAAAGCGCGAGGCGGTGTACACGCCCGGGGAGAACTGGGAAAAATCGGTGACCGACTTGATGCGCACCTGCTCCATCAGCTCCTTGCTGATGACCGACACCGAGCGCGGCGTATCGAGCACGCTGCGCGCATCCCCCAGCACGCTGGAAATGGGCCGCACCGTCGGCATGATCTGATCCTCGGCAGCAACCCCCTGCACGATGAACCTATCCAGCGTGGTGACCGTGGAGGCCGCCCCGGGCGCAGGCGTGGCGCCCGCCACGGGGGCCGGTAGAGGAGGCGGCGGGAGCTGGGCCCGAACTGTCCCCAAGGCGCCATTCAAGCACAGCATCAGGATCAAACCGATGCGGGTGGCTGGAGGGGGCGTCGGGCTCATGGGTGGGTGGTGCGGACTCGTGTTGTCCGCACCAATCATGCCACGGGTTATTCGCCGCCGCTCAAGGCGCAAAAAAAAGATGACACAGCCTAGCCCGCCCCCGCGTTCAGGCGTCTCCGGCCGGGGTTGACGGCGGGTAGTTGTCGTCCGACTGCGCGGCCGGAACCCCCGGATGCGACGCCACAAACCGGAACACCAGCACGGCCCCGATGGTGAGCACCGCCACGGTCCCGGCCAGTTCCCTGCCCTGCCACAGCCCGATAAACCATTCATTGAACTCCGCCGCGACCACATTGCCCTGCCCACCCAGCATCCGCATCTCGCGCAGGTATTTCTTGTCCGCAAAACGGTCACCTAACAGCGGATCCACCACGTCCGGCGCCGCCGTCAGGTAGATCGCGAGCGCCCCGCCCAAGCCGGCCAGCAGCATCGCGCCGGTTATCCGATTCATCTTGGGCCGGTTCATCGGCAGGAATTTGCCGCAGTCCCGCAAGCCGCGTCAATCGCCGGGCCGCGCGCGCTCCTTTGCCTCCGCGCTCAGCTCCGGCCATACCCGCACTTCGGCAAAACTCGGCTGCGTGCGGTCGAAGACATCCCGCAGCCGGACATACTCGCGGTAATTGATGACGTTTTGCGGGTGAATCCGGCTCTGCACGAGGAAATCGGCGTCGGGTGGATAACACGCCACGTTGACCTTCTCGTAGAAGGCCGCGTCGGCCTTGCCTGCAGCATCGAGGGACGCGGGCTCGATGCCCACGTTGTTCGGCACCGCGGCGGACTTAAAGCGCAGATCCACGCTCCACCGGATGTGATCGGAAACATTCGGCGTCGAGCAATGCGGCGTGCGATTGGTCATGAACACCACGCCGCCGCGCGGACACGCCGCCGTAATCCCATGGCGCGGATCGGCCGGCAGATGCTCGTCCTTGATCACCAGGAAGTCCGCGTTGCCGCCGGTGTGATGCTGCGCAACCTTGCCGCGATGCGTCCGGGGGAGGATTTCCATGCAGCCGTTGGCCTTAGTCGCCTCTACAAACGGCACCCAGCACGTGATGATCAGGTTTTCGTCGCAATGCTCCGAGAGATAGCCGCTGTCTTGGTGCCACGGCACCACGCCGCGGCCGAAGTTGGGTAATTTTGGGCGGATGCGATAAGCGGACGCCACGATCTCGTCCGAACCGAGCAGCGCGCCCACCGCGGCCAACATCTTCGGGTGCGTGATAATCGCGAACATCTCGGGCGAGTGAAATCCGCCCCCGCGCTTGCCCATCAAGTGGCGGACGATCGCGTCGCCGCCTTCCTTCGAATCCCGATAGATCGCCGAGAGCTGCCGGTCATAACCCGCCTCGTCGTGGAGGACCTTCAGCTTGCCCGCGGCCTGGAGCTCCCGGGCCTTGCGGTTGATTTCCGCATGCATCTCCTGCCGCACGGGTTCGAGTCCGGCGGGATCAAAAATATCCGGCACGATCAGATAGCCTTCCTCGTGGAAGAATCTGACTCGGGACGGGGTGAGAGGATGGGCGGCGTTCATCGGGTAAAAACACGGGTGACTGTTCTTGGAAATGAACCCCGAGGTTACCCCCGTCAACCGAGAGACGGCGACCAGGCAGTAGGGCGGGTCTCTGACCCGCCTTTTGCGCGCAGGTCGCGGGTCAAAGACCCGCCCTAACTTTCTATCCATGCCACTCGCGCGCCATCGGGTGAAATATCAGCAGTTTCACCCTCGCAGCCTGGCCTTCCCGCCCCTCTCCTTTCCCTTTGTCGTTTCACCAGCCATGACCGCCACCGCCTCGCTCACTCCCCTCACCGAAGACCTGCCGTCTCAGCTCCTGCGCCGCACCTGGCAACCGGTGGCCAACGCCGCGGAACTGCCGGCCGGCCAGTTGTCCGGCTACACGTTGCTCGACACCCCGCTGCTGCTCGCGCGTTTCACCGATAGCCGGCTCCTCGCCTCCGATCCCGCGTGTCCGCACAAGGGCGCCAAGCTGACCGCCGGCTGCATCCGCGAAGGTGAACTCCTCTGCCCCTATCACGGCTGGCGCTTCGACTCCTCCGGCGCCTGTTTATCGATCCCGTCGCTCGTGGACGCGCCGGCCGACAAGCTCACGCTCTCCCACCTTCGGACCTACGGCGTGCAGGAGCGCTACGGCTTCATATGGGTGAAACTCGATCCCGCCCCGCTCGCCGACGGCCGGCCGCACGAGCTGCCGGAGGTGCCCGAATTCGAGCACGCCCAATGGAGCTACATCATGGGCCCGCCCACGCCCTTTGCCGCGGGCTGGCGGCGCGAGGTGGAGAACTACCTCGACATGACCCACTTCGCGTTCGCCCACGCCGACACCCTCGGCAAGGCCGCCGACTATCGCGTGCCGCCGATGGACATCCGCACGCTCCCCGACGGCGGGTTTCAGATGGACGCGCCTTTTCCCGCGCTCGACACGCCGCACGAGCCGCCCGGCAAGTTGCAGAGCGCACACCACCGCCAGCAGCGCTGCCACCTGCCGAATTTCACCACCATCCGCCAGAGTTTCGCCGACGGCGACGAACGCGTGCTCGTGCACATTCCGTCGCCCAACACCCGCGAGAGCTGCACCGTCTTCTGGTCGCTCGCGATCTCGCCGAAGTTCAACGGCCCACCGCCCACCGCCCAGGTGGACTTCGCGATCAAGGTCCTCGATGAGGACCGCCGCATGTGCGAAAACCAGGTCCCGTCCGAAGTGCCGATCAACCCCGCCCGCGGCGGCTGGGGCGTGCTCGTGATGCCCGGCGACACCCTGGCCAACATGTTCCAGAAGCAACTCCGCCGGTGGCTGACGGCGGAAGCGCAGGCTTCCGCGGGAGAGCGGGGTTCGCAGATCGCAGATCGACAAACAGCCGGCTGATGGCGCACCACCTCGAAGCTCGCATTTTTTGGTTCAACCCTCCAAATCCCGTCCCCTACTTCCGAACTCCGATCTCCGATCTCCGAACTGCGGTTTCCGAACTGCGAATCCTCCCATGTCTAAAATTCCCTCCAAGCCCCGCATCCTCACCACCACCGTCGGCTCCTATCCCGTGCCCGACTGGCTGGCTGCCCTCCCGAGCGAGCAGGCCGTGATCGACGCCACGCGCGTCGTGTTCGACCTCCAGCGCCAGGCCGGCATCGACTTGCCGACGGACGGCGAACTCTACCGTTTCGACGTCAACCACCCCGACACGAACGGCATGATCGAGTATTTCATCCGCCCGATGGCCGGCATCTCGTCCGTCGTCGGCCGTTCCGTCACCGAGGAATTCTCCCGCCATCACCCGATGGGCTTCCGCCGCAAGCCGGCGGGGGTCGTGACCGGGAAGCTCGGCGAGGGTTCGCTCAACCTCCTCGCTGATTGCACCCGCGCCGCCTCCGTCGCAGGCGGTCCGTTCAAGTTCACCGTCACGAGCCCCTACATGCTCGCCCGCACCCTCCTTGATCACCACTACGGCAGCTTCGCCAAGCTCACCATGGCCCTCGGTGAGGTGCTCGCCGCGCAGATGCCCGGCCTGCCCGCGCCCTGCATCCAGGTCGACGAGGCCAACATTCCCGGCAATCCCGCCGACGCCCCCCTCGCCGCCGCGTCGATGAACCTCGTGCTCGACCGCATCGAGGGCGAACGCGCCGTCCATTTCTGCTTCGGCAATTACGGCGGCCAGACCATCCAGAAGGGTAACTGGCAAAAGCTCGTGGAATTCCTCAATTCCCTCCACTGCGACCACCTCGTGCTCGAGCTCGCGCACCGCCCGAAGAGCGACATCGATGCGCTCAAGCAGATCGACAAGAAGATCTCCCTCGGCATCGGTGTGATCGACATCAAGGTGAACCACATCGAGACCGCCGACGAGGTCGCGTCCCGCATCGAGGCCGTGGAGAAAAAAGTGGGCGCCGGCCGCGTCCGCTGGGTCCACCCCGACTGCGGTTTCTGGATGCTCAAGCGCAGCATCGCCGACCGCAAGGTCGAGGCCCTCGTCGCCGGCCGCGACAAATACCTCGGGCTGTAAATTCCGATCTTTCTTAACAGGAGCAATACCGAGTTAACGGAGAGAAGAATTCGAAGTGCTCAGTCGAATTTCATAACCTGTCTGGCTATGCGATCGAAGATTCCGTCCTTTGTTACCTCAGTATTCCTCCTGTAAAAACGATTCATCCGTCATGCTTAACCTCGCTGTCATCGGCTGTGGCGTCATCGCCCAGTTTCACCTCCGCGCCCTCGCCAAGCTCACCACCGCCCGGGCTGCCGCCGTCTGCGACGTGCGCCCCGAGGTCGCCCAGAAGACCGCCGCCGAGTTCAACATTCCGCGCTGGTCGGCCAACGCTTCCGAGCTGTTCGCCGATCCCACCATCGACGCCGTCATCCTCGCCCTGCCCGCCAATTTGCGCACCGCTCTTGCCCTCGAGGCGTTCAAGCAGGGCAAGCATGTCCTCACCGAAAAACCGGTCGCAATGAACGCGGCCGAGGTGCGCGCGATGATCGCCGCCCAAGGCGACCGCGTCGGCGGGGTCTGCTCGTCGCGCTACCATTTTTTTGCCTCGGCCCGCGCCGCCACCGCGTTTCTCCGCACCGGCGCACTCGGTTCGTTGCGCACCATCACCTGCCGCGGCGTCAACCCCGCCGGCCCGCCGTTCAAGAACCCGCCCGCCTGGCGGCTCCGCAAGGACCTCAATGGTGGCGGCATCTTCGTGAACTGGGGCTGCTACGACCTCGACTACCTGCTCGGCCTGCTCGACTTCAAGCTGACCCCGCAGTCCGCGCTCGCCCGCACGTGGCAGGTCGGTTCGCCGTATGTTTCGTATGCCGCGCCAGGTTCGGATGCGGAAACGCACGTCACCGCGCTGATCACCTTCGCCGAGGGTTGCGTGCTCAACTACGAGCGCGCCGAATTCTCCACTCTTCCACCCGACAACCGCTGGCAGATCACCGGCGAACGCGGCACGCTCTCGCTCCAGATGCTCAAGGCCAAGACCGCCAACGTCGTACTCACAGAGCCTGACGCCGAAAAAGGCACGCGCACCCGCGTGCTCTGGGAAGGCGACGAGTCGCAGCTGACTGACGAGCACGACGGTGTGGCCGCCGATTTCGTCGACGCCATCCTGCACCAGCGCAAGCCCCAGACCTCGCTGCAAGACGCCCTCCTCTTTGCCCGCATCGCCGACGCGATCTACGCGTCATCAGCCACGGGCAAGCCGGTCACTTTCGATTGAGACAGATCTAATTAGCCACAAAGGACACGAAGCTCGCGAAGTCCGAGCCTCCTTCTTCGCGACCTTGGCGAGCTTCGCGGTTAATTTTCTGCGGTTGAGGATGTTAATCGCAAAGAACGCGAAGGCCAAATCTCCGATCTTCATGTGCTTCGTGCCCTTCGTGGTAAAAATTCCGAATTAGCGGGCCAACTCACGCGCCAGCTTGATCAACTCGCGCGGCACTTCCGCATAAATCTTCGCATACGGCCGCTCCCCAAGGATTGCCGGCACCAGGTCGTCCGTGTAACCCTTTTTCGCGCAGGCCCGCGCATCCGGCGCATAGCCGATGCCGCCGGCCAGGCTCACCACCCAGGTGTGCGGATGCGGGCTGCCCGCCACAATCGGCGCCTGCAGGCTGTGGAAGACTTCCAGACCGACGCCGAGCAACGCCACCGGCCCAATGCGCAGACCCTGCACCGTCACCGGAGGATTCGGTCCGCGCGCACCTTTGAATTGCGCCAGCACCACCCGCAAGCCCTCGAGCCGCACCATGTTCAGGCCATTGGACTCAAGGGGGCGCTCGCCGACGGTAGTGATGTCAGTGACGCCCGAAGCGGCAAAAATCTTCTCCAGTTGCGCAATCCGGCGCGAGATCGAGGCCCGCGTCCAGGGTTTCCGCGAAAAACTCACCTCGTGCTGCACGACCCGCAGCCCACGCGCGGCCATCGGACGCGCCGCCTTGAGTCCGCGTTTGATCGCGGCGGTATACTTGGCGATCAACACGCGCAGGGCCCGGTGCGTCTCCTTGGCCGCGCGGTGACACACCGGCGGGTTGATGTCGCCCATCGCGCCGGGCAGGAAGACCGCCGTCGCGCCGGGAAACGCGCACTCGATCCGCGCCGACGCCAGCCCGACAAAATCCCCGTGCACGTCGAAGGTCTGCTCGCTGCCGAGCACCGCGTGGCAGCCGAAATGATGCAGCAGCCCCACGAGTTTTTTACCGGCGTAGGCCGCGAGCACGCGCACCACCGGGTCCGTGTCCTGCGGACGCGCTGGCCGCCACTTCGGATCGAGCCGCACTCCGATCGGGTCAAACATCCATCCACCCCGGTCCGTCTCCCGGTTGATCGCGATGCCCTCGCAGGGCACTTCGGCATAGCGCCACGCGATTGTCTTCCGGGCCGCCCAGGCCTTCGCCGCCGCGTCGGCGATCCGCGCGGGCAGCGTTTCCACGTAAATCGCGTCTGTTTCGCCCCAGCCCAGCATGCCGCCGGTCGACGGTCCGCTGTGCGTGTGGGTGGAAGTCACAAAGACCTCGGTGGGCCGGCAACCGGTGCGCAGCGCCACGGCGTTGCGGATCCGGATCGCGAGCGGCCGCGGCGTGCCGCAGAGCTCGAGGTTAACGAGGAGGGCGCGGCGCGAACCGTCGGACACCGCCATCGCCCGCGCGGCGAGGGGCGCGAGGATTTTTTGCGCCGCCCGGTTCCGGTAGGGACCATAACCCGCGAGCTGGACCCCCAGGCGCGGGGTAATGTCAGCCGAGGCGAAGCCCGCTTTCATTTCCGGACCGCCGGAGTGGCGGGGCCCGCCGTGCGCTCGTGATCACGGAGGGCGTCCACGTTGGCTTCCACCTTGAGGATGATCTCGGCCATGCGGGCTACCATGGGCTCGTTCGGCGCAACCATATCAAAGAGCGTCTCCACCGCATGGTCCACGCGCCAGCGCGCATTGGGCAGCGTCTGGTTGCGGTAATCCACCTTCGCTGCCTCGAGGCTGGACAGCCACGACACCCGCGGGCCGCGATATTCCTGCCAGTGCAGGCGCTTCCAGTCGGAGATGACCGACGGCACATAACCCATGGCATACATGCCCTCGGCTTTGACCGCGGCCGCGAAGGTGTCCCGGGAGATGCCCGCGGCCTCCGAGTCGAAGGTGAACGACATCAAGTGATACGACGGCTTCACGCCCGCCGCATAGTTCGGCAGCTTCAGGAATTTCGCCCCGGCCAGATGAGTGCGCAGCAGGTCGGCATGGCGGCGCCGCTCGGCAAGTTCGGCGTCGAGCTTGGCAAACTGCTCCGTCAACAGCACGGCGTTGAACGGCGTCACGCGATAGGTGTAAACGAGCGAGTCGAGATAGGGTTTCAGATCGTCCGGCATGCCCTCGTCCGTCGCGCGGCCCATGTGTTGCCCGATCATCGCGCCCTTCCAGTAAACGCGCTCGTGGGGCGTGACCATGTAGCCGGCCTCGGTGGTCGCGAGGATCTTGCCCCCCATGCAGGAAAAGCCCGCGGCATCGCCCACGGTGCCGACCCGCGCGCCGTCGATCTCGGCGCCGTGCGCCTGGCTGCCGTCCTCGATGAGCATGATCTTGTGCTTGTCCGCGATTGCCCGGAGGCGCTGCAAATTCGCCGGCTGGCCGAAGAGATGCACCGCGAGGATCGCCTTCGTCCGGGGCGTGATCGCGGCCTCGATCAGGGAAGGATCGATCAGACCAGTGTCCCGCTCAACATCCACGAACACCGGGATCGCGTTCTGGTGGAGGATGCAGGAAATGGAGGCACCCCAGGTATAGGGCGTGGTGATGACCTCGTCGCCGCAGCAGATTTCCAGGCCCGCCAGCGCCGATTGCAGCGCAGCATGACCGGAGCTCGTGGCCAGCACATGGCGGTCGCCGTGATAGCGCGAGATGACGGCCTCGGCCTCGCCGATCTCGGGCACATGCTTGCGCCCGAGCCCGAAAAGCTTGCCTTGGCGCAGCATGTCCGCCGCGCGGCCGATGGCTTTCTCGGTGAAGGTGGGAAACTTCGGGCAGGTGACTTTCCCGACGGGGGTGCCACCCAGCAGGGCGAGTTTCGTGGCAGCGGGGGCAAGGGTGGAACTCATGGCCCAAAGCTTACCATTTGCCGCCCGCCCCGGCAATGGCCGTGGTTACGAAGCCATGTCGAATCTTCCGAACAAACCCCGGATTGTTGCCCACGGAACACACGGAAAGGAGAATTCAAATAACGGGCTATCTGATTCTTCCGTGTATTCCGTGTGTTCCGTGGGCAAGAACTCATCTCCTGATTGTTCGGCCAAAATCCCCTTCCTATCCCGGATATTTCCGCCATTTATCCGCCTCGACCCCCCTCCCCATGGCTGAAACCGCTGCCCTTCCCGTTCCCGCTGCTCCTGCCACCGCCGCCGTCCCCACGGCCGCCGAGAAATTCACGTTTGATAACCAAGGCTATCTGGTCCTCGAGAACTTCCTGAAACCGGACCACGTCGCCCGCCTCACCGCGGCCGTGCACCGTGCGATCGCGCGTCGCCGCGAGCGGGTCCGCACGGGTGCCAAGCAAACCGGCATGACGCAGACGAAGAGCGAGAAAAGCACGCGGTTCTTCTACATCTTCGACGACGACCCGCTCTTTCTCGAGCTGCTCGACTGGCCCGCGCTGATGCCGTACGTACACGCGTTCATCAACCCGAAGCCGCACCACCATGGCTCCGATGTGATCGTGGAGCACGGCGCCGATTTCATGGACCGCCAAGGCGAGTGGCACATCGACGGCCACGACAACGGCTACCGCAATCTCGGCCATCCCATCCCGCTCCTGCAGCTCAAGGTCGGCTTCTATCTCTCCGACATGACCGCCCCGTGGCAGGGCAACCTCACGGTTGTGCCCGGCAGCCACAAGACGCTGACCCAGCCCACCGAAGAAGACCGTCAAAAACGCGACTTTTTTCCCGGCGCGGTTCAGGTCTGCGCGCCCGCCGGCACCCTGATCCTGTTTCACAACGCGCTCTGGCACACCGCCGCGCCGTACTCCGGCCCCGAGCGCGGCCGCACGATGATCTACACGGCTTACGAGCATCCCTGGATGGTCGGCTCGCAGGAACACTGGGGCTACACCAAGGAATTCTACAACCAGCGCCTGTCGCCCGCGCAGCGGAAATTTTTCCACGGCTTCGTCTTCGATCCGCCAGAACAGCGTTGGGGTTGATGGCTCCGCTCTTGCTATGGACGAAATCCTGACTCCCTCCACGGCTTCCGCCGCGACCACTCCGGTCCTGACCGCGTCGGAGAAGTTCATCTTCGACACCCAGGGCTACGTCGTCCTCGAGAATTTCCTACAGCCCGAACACATCGCCCGCCTGCTGGCGGCGACGGCCGCCACCGTCGCGCGCCGGCGAGAGCAGGCTCGCACGGGCGTGCCACAGACCGGCTTCACCCAGATCAATGGCAAGGACAGCACGCGTGTCTTCTACATCCTCGACGACGACCCGTTGTTCCTCGAGCTGCTCGATTGGCCCGCGATCCTACCATACGTCCACACGCTGCTGAATCCGAAGCCACACCATTGCGCGTCGGACGTGATTGTCGCGCACGCCGCCGATTTCCCGCAGCAGCAACCCGGCTGGCACATCGATGGCCACGACGACGGCTTCCGCCATCTCGGCCACCCCATTCCACTGCTCCAGCTCAAGATCGGCTACTATCTGACCGACATGACGAAGCCCGGGGCGAGCCACCTGATGGTCGTGCCCGGCAGCCACAAAGCGACCCAGCCGCCCGGAGCCGCGGATGCCAACGGCATGCTCCCCGGCGCCGTCCAAGTCTGTGCGCCGGCGGGCAGTGCGATCCTGTTTCACAACGCGCTCTGGCATGGCATCGGGCCTTTCCACCCCGGACGGTCGCGCACGATGCTCTACTACGCCTACGAGCACCCGTGGATGGTCGCGTCGGAGGAGCACTGGGGCTACACCAAGGAGTTCTACAACGAGCGGCTCTCGCCCGCTCGCCGGAAATTCTTCCACGGGTTCGTCTTTGACCCACCGGAGCAGCGCTGGGGTTGATGTCGGGCGGGGTCGCCGAACCCCGCCGTGACGTTCCGCCGGCAATGACGAAGCCGACAAACCGGCGGGGGCCGGCGACCCCGCCCTACAACTACTTGCTCTTCTTCTTCGCCGGTTTTTTGGCAACTGGCTTCTTCGGATGCCAGGCGTCCGCCAGCGTAAACTTCCGCGGATCCACCGGCTCAGCCAGCGTGCGGTAGCGCGGCCCGCGCGTCCAATGGGCCTTGCCAAAGAACAACGTCTGCAAGTGCACCGGGATCTGGGACTTGAATTCCGGGGTCAGGTCGCCGCCATCCCAATAGGGGAACTGCCGTGTGCCGTAACCGCAGACGATAATCGCCCGCTCTCGTTCGCTGCGGATCCGTCCCGTCGCGTGCATCAGCGTCTCAGCGAACAGCAGCGTTGAGCCAGCCGGCGCGATCACCTGGTGGATCAGCGAGCGGTCCGCGTAGGCCGCCGCGATCATGTCCTCATGCGGCAGGTCGAGCTTGTGGCTGCCCGCGATGACCACCGTGCCGCCATCGTCCGGCCCGAGCTCGGTGAGGTTCGTGAGGGTCTTTACAAAGCTGCAATGAAACAGTCCGTTCTTCGTGTGGGTCCCGTAGGGCACGTCCATCCCAAGGTGCAGGTCGAACTTGGGGTTGGGCTCGAATTTGTCGTCGGGATTGCGGCTGTTGATGTGGGCATTCAGCTCCACGATCCGGGCCTCGCCGCTGATGATCTCCTCCGCCATGCCGACCAAGCGGGGATGCGCCGAATAGGCCGCAATCACCGGGTCAGCCTCCCGGATCGTCCCCATGAAAACGTGATGAGGCTTGTCGATGAGGAAATAAGCCTCGGACCCATCCGGCTTGTAGCTGGCGGGACGCGCGCGCAGGTCCCGCTTCAGCTGCTGCAGGGCGGACTTGATCGTCTCGCACTCGTCGTGGCTGAGCACGCCGGGGACGACGACATAGCCAAAAACTTCAAAATGGTAGCGCTGGGCCGGGGTGAGCGCGGGAAAGGGGCGTTCGAAGACAGGAGGCATGAGGGCTGATTTGGGCGGACGCCGCGTCCAGCTCAAGGGGAAATCGCGAGCCACGCCTTGGGCGACCGGCCCGTCACGCGCTTGAACGCCCGGCTGAAAGTGAAGGGATCCGCAAACCCCAGCTCACTGGCCACCGCCTTCACGCTCGCCTCCGGCTGCCGCAGCCGGCGCTGCGCAAGCGCGATGCGTTCCACGAGGATAAATCGTCCGAGCGGCGTGCCCGTCTCCGCGCGGAACAGACTCGTGAGGTAGTTCGGCGAAACGTGCACCGCCTGCGCCACCTCGGCCAGGGTGAGGGCGCGACTGGTGTGGGCCCGGATGTGATCTGACGCCCGCCGCACGAGTTGCGCGCGAGTGTCGAGCTGCGCCTCGCCGCCGTCCAATACACGGCGCAGGAGGGCCAGGGTGATCGTCAGCATCGCCTCGCGCAGGGCGTCCGGGTCCGGCCGGCGGGAGGCCGCCGCCAGCGCGCGCAACGTCCCGAGTTTTTCCCGCGCATCCGCCGGCAGCAGCCCAAGGGTCATCAGGTGCTCCATCGCGAAACCGCCCCGGCGCGCATAACGCGTCACGTGCAGCCGCGGCTCATCGTCGCTCAGATTCCACCACGCCAGCCGGTACCCTTCGCCCGGCCGCACATAGGCCTCGGCATGCGGCAGACCCGCCGGGCAGACCACCAAATCGCCCGCCTTCAGCACCTCGCCCGTGTGGTCAAAACTGAACCGGCACTTTCCCTCCAGCAGCAGGCAGAGCTCGGCATGCCCGTGCGCATGGTCCTCGCCATAGAGCACGGGAGCAAAGCGCATCTTCCGCCGCCGGTCCTGCGGCCGCGCCCCCCGCCACGGACCCAGCACATGGCCGGCGTCGAGTTTCCCCAACGCCACCACCAAATCCTGCCCAAGAAAGCGCACCAATGACACATTCCCGCGATACGCCGCGCTCCCAGAGCAGGCAAAGGCAATCTGGAATGGAAGCTGGAAAGCCATCGGAAGAGTTGCCCACGGAACACACGGAATACGCGGAAGAACCAGCGCCCGATCTGTTTGAATTTCTGATTCCGTGTGTTCCGTGTGTTCCGTGGGCCGAAACCGGCCCCGCTATCCACACGGCGAAGTTGCCAATCGGCCATAAGCGATAACCAATATGGCCTTCCGCCATGTCCGCCGACCTTACCGAACTCTACCAGCAGGTCATCCTCGATCACAACCGCCGCCCGCGGAACCGCGGGCGGCTGCCCACGGCCAACCGCGTGGCCCACGGCGACAACCCGTCCTGCGGCGACCAGTGCAGCGTCTATCTCCAGCTCGAAGGCGACCGCATCCAGGACCTCTCCTTCGACGGCTCCGGCTGTGCCATCTCCCAGGCCAGCGCGTCGCTCATGACCACCCAGCTTAAGGGCAAGACGGCGGCCGAGGCCGAGACGCTCTACCAGAAATTTCACGAAATCGTCACCACCGGCAAAGAACCAGACGAGATGAGCGACATCGCCGCCTTCGCCGGCGTGCACACCTTCCCCGCGCGGATCAAATGCGCCACCCTCGGCTGGCACGCCGCGCTCAATGCACTCAAGAGCGACCCGACCACGGTGACGACCGAGAGCCACACGGATTGAACAAATCTTTCTCTTTCCTCTTTCCCTTTATCTTTATCTTTCTCCCCGCCTCCCCTGTGCCCCGCTCCATCCTGACGAACGATTAAGAGAAAGAGGAAAGAGAAAGTTAAACCCGCCATGCCCTCTTGGAAAGACGTCCGCGCCGATTTCCCGATCCTGCACCAGCAGGTGAACGGCAAGCCGCTGATCTACCTCGACAACGGCGCCACGTCGCAAAAGCCCCGCGCCGTCATCGACGCCTTGGTGAAGTACTACGAGCGCGACAACAGCAACGTCCACCGCGGCCTCCACGCGCTGTCCATGCGCGCGACCGACGCCTACGAGGGCGCCCGCGCCCGCCTCGCGAAATTCATCAACGCCGCCGATTCCGCCGAGATCATCTTCACCCGCGGCACGACCGAGAGCATCAACCTCGTCGCCCGCAGCTGGGCGCACGCGCACCTCAAACCCGGCGATGTCATCCTCACCACCGAGATGGAGCATCACTCCAACCTCGTGCCCTGGCAGCAGGCCGCGAAGGCCAGCGGCGCCACGTTGAAATACGTGCCGGTGCTCGGGGAGAACGCCGAGGGCGGACTCGATCTCGCGGCCCTCGACCAGCTCCTCACGCCGCAGGTGAAGCTCTTCGCCTTCACCCACATTTCCAACACCCTCGGCACGGTCAACCCCGCCGCCGAGCTGTGCCGCCGCGCCCGCGCCGTCGGCGCCGTCACGGTCATTGATGCCGCGCAGTCCGTCGGCCATGCGCCGCTGGACGTGCAGGCTCTCGGCTGCGATTTCCTCGCCTTTTCCGGTCACAAGATGTGCGGCCCCACGGGCATCGGCGTGCTCTACGGCCGCCGTGCGCTGCTGGACAAGCTCGCCCCCGACGAGACCGGGGGCGGGATGGTGGTGAACGTCACCTACGAGGGCGCGACCTGGAAACCCACGCCCGAGCGTTTTGAGGCCGGCACGCCGAACGTCGCCGGCGCCATTGGGCTCGGTGTCGCCTGCGACTACCTTGACGCCCTCGACCGCAGGGAAATCCGCCGGCATGACGGCGAACTGGCCCGCGTCGCCTATGAAAAACTTTCCACCCTGCCCAACATCCGCCTGCTCGGCCCCACCGGTGAACGCGGTGGGCTCGTCAGCTTCGCCTTCCCCGACGTGCACGCGCATGACGTTGTGACCTTCGCCGACGAGGACGGCGTGGCGGTCCGGGGCGGGCATCACTGCAACCAGCCGCTGATGCGCAAGCTCGGCCTGACCAGCACCACGCGCGCGAGCTTTTACGTTTACAACACCGGCGAGGAAATCGACGTGCTCGTCGCCTCGATGCGCCGCACGCTGAAGTTTTTTCGCGGCTGATTCGTCTCGTCGGGGTTCACGCCCAGACGCGAAAGCGCAAAAAAGAGTTTGAATGCGTCGCTTGGCGGCTTGGCGACTTGGCGTGAGAAATCAGCCTTGGAAATCAAAACCGACGGTTGCCGACTAATTACACCGGCCAAGTCGGCTGCCGGCGTCGCGCCATGCGGACGAGCATCCGGTCAAACCGCCGCCGGTGCAGCAGCCCGTCAAGCACGTCGTAGTGCTGCGGCACCATGAGCCGCGGGTTAAGCTGACGCGCCTTCTCCAAGCTCGCCGGAATGAGATCCGGCCCGCTGTTCAGAATCGCCGGAGGGATGTGGGTGTTGAAAAAGTAACTCGCGAACAAATCCCCGCTGAACAGCAGGTCGTGGCGCGCGCTGTAAAATCCGCAGTGCCCAAGTGTGTGCCCCGGCAGGTGCACCACGCGCAATCCACCCCACAACGGCAGTTCGTCCCCTTCGGAGAGCGGCACATCAATCTCCACCGGCTGCCCGCTGCCGACCAGCGCCCGGCCCGCGCGCTCCAGCCGGCCACACCAGCGGTTGATTCCAGTGTAGGGATACATCCCGTCAATGTGCACTTGCTCGGCGGGATGCGCATAAACCGGCGCACGGGACCAGGCCTTCGCCCACGCCACGTTGCCGGCGTGGTCGAGATGGCCGTGCGTGAGCAAAACCGCCTTCACGTTCTCCGGGCCGAGCCCGCGCTGGCTCAATCGCCAGCGGATCTGCGCCGGCTCCCCGATCAGCCCCGTGTCGAGCAGGACCACGTTGCCCTCGCCGTCCACTAGCAGATGGCACACGCCCATCACCCCGCGAATGGTCACCACGCCGGGCGGCATGGGGTTCATCGCACAAGACTCCACAGCAGACCCAGCGCACCGCCCGCGATCACCACCGGGACGATCCCGACCTTGAAACGCTCCAGCGCCACCAGCGCCGCGATTCCGATCACGAGTGCAAACCCGTCCACCGCCGCGTGCGCCGGAAACACCACCTGCAAGGCGAACCAGACCGCGAGATTCAGGATCACGCCCACCACCGCCGCCGTCACCGCTGCCAGCGCGGCGCCCAAACGGACGTTACCGCGCACGCGTTCCACGTAGGGCGCGCCGAGCAGGATAAAGAGATACGTCGGCACAAACGTCACCCAGGTCGTCATGGCCGCCCCCAGCGTCGCCGCCCCCAGCGGTGGCAGCGCGCCCGGCTGTCGCCACCCGGCCAGGAACCCGACAAACTGCAGCACCATGATGAGCGGACCCGGCGTGGTCTCGGCAAACGCCAGCCCGTCCAGCATCTGCCCCGGCGTGATCCAGTGGTAGTGCTCCACCGCCTGCTGCCCGACATACGGCAGCACCGCATATGCCCCGCCGAAGGTGACCACGGCCGCCTTGCTGAAAAATCCGCCGAGCTGCGCATACAAATCCCCGCCGTGCATCGCCGAAGCCAACAACACCGGGGCAAACCACAGCGCCACGCCGATCACCGCCACCCGCAAGGTCTGGGCCGCCGACACCGCCCGCCCGGACTCAGCCAACGACGCCGGGTTGGCGTCCAGGCCAAACGCCCGCGGCGCCAGTTTCCCACCGGCAAATCCCAGGGCGAGCGCGCCCAACACGATCAGCGGAAAAGGCAGCCGCAGGAAAAACAGCCCGCCAAACGCCGCCGCGGCCAGCACCCACGCGACGGGACTTTTCAGCGCCTTGCGTCCAATCCGGATCACCGCCGCCACCACGATCGCCAGCACCGTCGCCTTCAGTCCGTGAAACACCGCCGCCACCTCGGGCACTGCACCCAACGTCACATAAATCCAGCTCAGCAACCAAAGCGTCAGTGCACCCGGCAGGACAAAAAGCACCCCCGCCGCCAGCCCGCCGCGCACGCCGTGCAGCAGCCAGCCGCAATACGTGGCCAGCTGCGTTGCCTCCGGCCCGGGCAGCAGCATGCAGAAATTCAACGCGTGCAAAAACCGCGGCTCATCGATCCACCGCTTCCGCTCCACCAACTCGCGGTGCATCACGGCGATTTGTCCCGCCGGCCCGCCAAAACTGATCCAGCCGAGCTTCAGCCAGAAGCGCAGTGCTTCGCGAAAAGTCGGGCGGGTTTCGGCGGGTGGCATGGCAGTCCAGCTCAGCATACCCGGTTCATTTCGCAATTTCAGACTGCCGGCTTCGCCGGACTTGCAGGCGCTCCCCCGACCCGGCATAGCTGCCCCGGTGAACCCTCCGCCCGACGAAGCCGCGATCCTCGCCCTCGAGCGGCCGCACCGCAGTCTCTGGACGTATTATCTGCTCAGCTGCCTGGCTTTCCCGCCGGCGTTTCCCTTCCTCGTGCTTCCGATGTATTTCCGGTACCACTCGATGCACTATAAGTTCACCGACGAGGGCATCTCGATGAGCTGGGGCATCCTCTTCCGCCGCCAGGTCATCATCAACTACGCCCGCATCCAGGACATCCACCTGCGCTCGAACATCGTCGAACGCTGGCTCGGACTCGCTCGCGTGCTCGTCCAAACCGCCAGCGGCAGCACCGGCGCCGAGATGACCCTTGAGGGTCTGCAGCAATTCGAGGCCGTGCGCGATTTCCTCTATTCCAAGATGCGCGGGGTAAAGGATCCCGCGCACAAACCCGCCGGCGCCCCCGCCGCCACTCCTGCTCAAAACGCCGAGCTGGCCTCTGCCCTGCGCGAGGTCGCCCGCGAACTCCGCGAAACCCGTCTGGCCCTCTCGGCCCGCACCTCAGCCGCGAAGGACTCCGGCCATGTTTGATTGGATCCGCCGGCGTGTACTGTACTTCATGCGCGTGCCGCATGAACCAGCGCCGCCTTTCGGCGCACCGGGCTCCATCCGCGTATTTCGGGCCGGGAGGAATTATTACAACCTGCGCCTGCTGCGCTGGGCGGTCGCGCAAGTCGGCGCGCTGATCGGCATCGGCTTCTCCCTCGCTTTCTTCTGCTGGTTCAAGACTGAGGTCGATGCCGCCAAAGCTCTGCCCCGGACCCCTTCCGCCTCAGTCACTCCGATCGTCCCCGCCGCAGCTCCCGCGTTGGCATCCGCACTGGCGTCCCCCTCAGCCGACGTAAAGCCCACCCCCACCACGCCGGCCCGCAAAGTCCCCCAGTCGAAACGCGACCGGAGCCGGGGATTGGAGCAGGTCGCAGCCCGCGCGCCTGGGTGGGTCATCCCCGTGATCGAAGCGTTCGAGATTGGCGGTATCCTGCTCTTTCTCGTCCAACTGCCGGTGACCTTCGCCGCGGTGCGCCTCGATTTCGAAATGCACTGGTATATCGTCACCGATCGCAGCCTGCGCATCCGCACCGGCCTGTGGCGCCTGCAGGAAACCACCATGAGCTTCGCCAACCTGCAGCAGGTGGAGGTCAAGCAGGGCCCGCTCCAGCGGCTGCTTGGGTTGGCCGATGTGCACGTGCAATCCGCCGGCGGCGGCGGGGACCACCAGCCTGGCCAGCAGGGCGACTCGCTCCACACCGGCATTTTTCACAGCGTCAACAACGCGAACGAAATCCGCGATCTCATCCTCGAGCGTCTCCGCCAGTTCCGCCAGGCCGGCCTCGGTGATCCCGATGACCACGGCCATCATCCCGCTGAAGCCGTGACCGCGCCGGCGGATTTGACCAGCGGAGACGCGGTGGCCGCCGCGCGTGAACTCCTGGCCGAGGCCCGGGCTCTGCGGCAGACCGTGGGCCGGGCCTGACTTGGCGCGCTCCCACCAATCGCCTTGGAGTATAAAGGAGAACGGACCCCCCGGTCCGTTGCTTGGGAATGATTGCCGGGGGAAACGGTCCGGGAGGCCCGCTCTCCTTAAGTATTAGAGCATATCAAATAAAACTATAGCCATTATTCCGGGTTTATGTCAGGGTTGAGGGATGAGAAAAACCCTGTCGTTGGACCTGCGGGAGAGGATCGTGGCAGCCTATGATGCGAAAGAAGGG
>Ga0105047_10000214_pt1 | contig 89567 bp, 74 predicted proteins | sample MAT04_FD_78384 | JGI IMG/M metagenome (GOLD analysis project Ga0105047, IMG submission 78384) | Freshwater microbial communities from Lake Fryxell liftoff mats and glacier meltwater in Antarctica - MAT-04 (megahit assembly) | ecosystem: Environmental > Aquatic > Freshwater > Ice > Liftoff... | reverse complement strand
TTCACCGCGACTTCGGTGCCGTCCGGGAGCCGCGCCTTGTGCACCTGCCCGATGCTGGCGGCGGCGAGCGGCGTCTCGTCGAACCAGGCAAAGAGCTGATCGAGCGGCTTTCCGAGCTCCTCCTCGATGCGCCCCTTCACCACCTCGAAGGGCATCGGCGGCGCGTCGCGCTGGAGCATCGCGAGCACCTTCTTCACCTCGGGAGGCAGCGTATCGTCGACGTACGAGAGCATCTGCCCGACCTTCATCGCGACGCCGCGTAGCTCGGCGAACGTCTCGACCATCTCGAGCGCCATCTTCACGCCGTCGCTCTTCGACATCGTGCCGTCGCCGCCGAGGAGCTGCTTGGCCTTCGACATCGCCAGCTTCGATCCGCCCGAGGCGGCCAGCTTTCCGAGCGAGAATGCCCGGCCGATGCGGCCCGAGGAGATCTTGTCGACCGTGCGATCGAGGCGCTTCTCGACCGCGTCCGAGATCTCACTGTCGCCACCGAACAGCGCGCGCAGATGCGCGGGGAGCTTGGGTTCGTCAGCCACGGCGACGTCCTCCGGGGCGGCCGCCGCCGCGACCGCCGCGACCGCCGATTCGGCCTCGAGGCACCGATCGGGGCTCCGATCGTGGGGGCGGCCTCGGCTTCGGGGTCGTCGAGGCCTCCTCTGTCCCGCTGGAGTTCGCCACCATTCGCATGATCTCCTCGAGCTCGCGGTGCGTCAGATCGCGCCACTCGCCGGTCCGCAGCCCGCCGAGCTTCACGTTCATGATCCGCGTCCGCTTCAGCTTCGTGACCTCGTACCCGAGGAACTCGCACATCCGCCGGATCTGCCGGTTCATTCCCTGGGTGAGTATGATCGTGAAGCTGAACGGCCCGTTGGCGCGCACCGGACAGGGCTGGGTCACCGTGCCGAGGATCGGAATGCCGCTCGACATGCGCCGCACGAACTCCTCGGTGATGTGGCGCGACACCGTGACTTCATACTCCTTTTCGTGCGCATTTCCGGCGCGAAGGATCTTGTTCACGACGTCACCGTCGCTGGTGAGGAAGATCAGGCCCTCGGACTCCTTGTCCAGGCGGCCGATCGGGAACACGCGGCGCGGGTGGCCCACCGCGTCCACGATGTTGTCCTTCACGCGCTCCTCGGTGACCGACACGACGCCGACCGGCTTGTTGAACGCGATGTAGACCGCCTGGGCCTTGTTCGCGGGGCGGATCAGCTTGCCCTGCACCTCGACCTTGTCGGCGGCGGTGACGCGCGTGCCCATCTCGGCGACCTTGCCGTTCACCTTCACGCGACCGCGCTCGATCAGCACGTCGGCCTCGCGGCGCGAGCACATCCCCGTCTCGCTGATGAACTTGTTGAGGCGCGTGCCCTCGTCGCTCAACCCGGGTCTTCCTCGCATCCCTCGGGCTGGCAGAGATGGAACGTGACGGTCGCGGAGCGCGGGATGAGCCGCATGTAGCGGCGCGGCTTGGGATCGATACCGGTGCAGATCGCGGAGCTCTCGGCGAACACCACGTTGCCGTTGCCCTGGCGCACGGCCCAGCGCGGCTGCGTGGTGTCGGGGATGCGCATCACCAGCAGGCTTTGAGTGCTGAAGTCGACCAGCGGCGCGACGCCCCCATCGAACGGCGTCATGCCGCCATCGGCGCCGCTCACGCAGGCCATATCGAGCTCGTCGGCGCTCTCGATCACCGTCACCTGGCGGCGGAAGATCGCCATCCGGCCGTCGTCCTCGAGGATCCGGCAGCCCGGCGGCAGCGTGAAGGCCGGCAGATCGAGCGCCGGCAGATCGCCGTAGCCCTCGCTCTCGGGCGTGCAGACGCTGGTGGTCGGCGGCTGGACGATCGGCGGGTGACCCTCGTTGGTGCACCCGGCCAGCGCCAGCACGATCGCCGCGCGGCGGATCACGTGAGCCCAGCCAGCTCGATCACCAGGTGATCGGCCTCGACGCGGACCGGCGGGGTCTGCAGCGGATCTTCGGCGGGACCTTCCACCACCTTGCCGTCGATGGCGAAGCGCGAGCCGTGGCAGGGGCACTGCCACTCCGACGCGGTGCCGTTCCACGCGACGGTGCAGCCCTGGTGGGTGCAGTCGGCGGTGACGACCAGGTAGCCCTCGGGGCGCTTGGCGATCAGCAGATCGGGCCTTTGTTTGCCGATCTGAACGAGCAGCGCGTGATCGCCGCTCAGGCCCTGCACCTGCGACAGCGGCACCTGCAGCGCGTCGCCGACCAGGCTCGCGGGCGGCGGCGTCCACGTCGGGTGCGAGGCCCCGCCGCTCAGCAGCGCGCAGCCCGAGGCCACGCACGCCCCGGAGTAGGCCAGGAACTCACGTCGATCCATCGGCGGCACGCTAAAGCGGCTGTAGGGGCGCGTCCACTCCTATACACAACCTGGTAGAGACAGCGAGTGGCCATCGCGTTCTTCGACCTGGATCGAACGCTGATCGCGCGCAACTCGGGCGTTGCATGGATACGTCGCGAGCTTGCGCTGGGCCACATCGGGCTCGGCACCGCGATGCGCGCGATGACGTGGATCGCGCGGTACCACGTCGGGCTGGCCGATCTCGACGGATCGCTGCGCACAGCCATCGGGTCTCTCGCTGGCACCGACAGCGCTCCGATCATCGAGCGCACCAACACGTTCTACGACGAGCTCGCGCGCCACTGGACCCGCCCCGGCGCGCATACCGCGCTCGCTCGGCACCGCGCGCAGGGCGACACGCTGCTCCTTCTCACGAGCTCGTCGAGCTATCTGTCCGCGCGCTTCGTCGCCGATCTCGACCTCGCCGGCGCGCTCTGCAACACCTTCGAGATCGACGCCACAGGACGCCTCACCGGTCGTACGGTGGGCCCGCTGTGCTTCGGCCCAGGCAAGCTCGAGCACGCCCGCGCCTACGCGCTCCAGGCCGCTGTGGAGCTGGAAAATTGCACCTTTTACACCGATAGTTACTCGGACCTCGCGGTGCTCGAGAAGGTCGGCGCGCCGGTCGCCGTGAACCCCGACCCCCGCTTGCGCCGCCACGCTTTGCGACGCGGCTGGGCGATCGAGGACTGGGGCGAGCCGGGCTGATTCGTGCTACACGCGCCGCACGATGCTCGTCGCGGTCCTGATCCTCGCCATCATCGAGGGCCTCACCGAATTCCTCCCGATCTCGAGCACCGGCCACCTCGTCGTCGCCGCCGGCCTCCTCGACTTCCGCCCCGAGTGGCGCGAGCCGTTCCTGGTCGTGATCCAGCTCGGCGCGATCTTCGCGATCGTGGTGCTGCGCTGGAAGGAGATCGCCGGCCTGTTCACCGGCGGCATGAAGCGCCTCTTCGACATCGGCGTTAAGCTCGCCCTCGGCTTCGTCCCCAGCGCAGCGCTGGGCTTCATCTTTCACCACAAGATCTCCGAGCTCCTGAAGAACCCGAAGGGCGTCTCGATCGCCTGGATCGTCGGCGGCATCATCATCCTCGCCCTCGATCGCAAGGCCGCCGCCCCGTCCCCGACCGACACCGACCCGCTCGACACGGTCACGCCCAAGCAGGCGCTCCTGGTCGGCCTCTGCCAGTGCCTCGCCTTGTGGCCCGGCATGAGCCGCAGCGGCTCCACGATCATCGGCGGCCTCGCCGTCGGCCTCGACCGCCGCGCCGCCACCCTCTTCTCCTTCTATCTCGCCATCCCGACCATGCTCGCCGCCTCCGGCTACGAGCTCCTCAAGAACAAGGACAAACTATCGGGCTCGGGCACCGCTTTCGCGCTCGGGATGGTGGTGAGCTTCCTGGTCGCGTGGGCGACGGTGCGGTGGCTCGTGAAGTTCGTGCAGAGCCACACGTTCCGGGGGTTCGCGATCTACCGGATCGTGGCCGGAGCCTTGTTGTTGCTGGTGCCGGCGGAGTGGCTCAGCGAGTAGCGACGCGCTCGAACGCTCACGTCGCGAGTGTCACGATCACCACCAGCGCCACCGCCAGCACCGCCAGCACCGCCGCCGTCACGTGCACCACCGAGACCTTCCGAGGAGGAGGCACAGGCTTCGCCTTCACTGGGCTCGGCACACCGGGGAGCGGCATCGTCGCCACGCCCGCCTGGGGGTCGGGCGAGGGCGTCGTCGTGCGCGGCACCGGCGTCGTCGGCAGGCGCGCGAGCGGCATCGTCTTGTCGGCGGCGGCCACCCCCAGCGCGGGCGCCGTCTCCTCCGGGGAGTCGTGCTCGAGCCCCTGGAGGCCCTCGTCGTAGGCCGGAAGCGGCTTCTTTGGGACGGTGGACGCCGATACGATGGGCTTGGAGCGGGCAACCGCCTTGGAGACGACCGAGACCTCGGCCAGCGCCACCGCGGAGAGCACGCCGGCCAGCGCGCTCGCGTCGTCGGGCTGGTTCAGGACCCGCTCCGTGCCCGAGAGGCCCTCCCAGCCGCTGACGGCGCCGTTGGGGTCCGTCTGCTCGGACAGCACGATGGGGCGCTGATCGGTGAGCTCGGCCGGCGGGCCCACGAGCGAGAGATCGATCTTCTGGACGGCGGTCGAGGCGATGTGGATCGGCACCGGCGAGCCCAGGTTCGGCTTCACGCTCTTTCCCGTGGTGCTGTCGAAATCCATCGGGACGACGCCGCCCATCGAGGCGGTGTCGCCAGGCATCGTCACCGCGGGATCGATGAGCTTCGCCAGCGTGCCGGGATCGAAGGCCGTGACCTCGTCGGGGTCGATCACCTGGGGGATCGTCGAGCCGGTGCGCATGCGCGGCGAAGGCAGGCCGCCGAGGCGCACCGCGCGATCGAGCGCGCTCTCGGAAATCGCCATCACCGGGATCGTCGGCTCGGGCGGCTGATCGAGGATGAGATCGCTGTCCGGCAGCGTCCGTTCGCCCTCGTCGATCTCGTCATCGCTGTCGGTCACGGAGCCTCAGCGCGCCTCGAGCGGGCCCGGATAGGCGAGCACGAGCGGCTCGAGCGGCCACGCCTTGGCCTCACCTTCGCCCGGCGAGTACATCGCCACCGTCAACGTCGCGGTCTTCGACCAGGCGATCGTCTCGCGCGTGGTGATCTCGGCGGGGTACGCGCCGATCGCCGGGATCGGAAAGCGGCCCAGGCCCACCAGCGCGCCGTTCTCCTTTGCCAGCACCCAGACCTGGGTCGAGCGCTCGACGACGGCGCTGTCCACCGCCAGCACCACCCGCTGATCGCGCTCGAACACGCGCAGGAGCGGCGCGCTCGCCTTCGGCGCGATCATGATCCCGTGACGTGCGACGTGCACATCGAGGAAACGCGCGAGCTGCGTGGCGAGCACGGTGTCCGCCGACTTGACGCCCTCGGCGAGCCGGCCCGGCTTGCTCTCGGTCTTGCGCTTCGCGGCCTCGTCGATCATCGCCTCGAGCTCGAGCTCGACCGCGCGCTGCGTGTCGCCGCGCCGGAACATCGCCGTCGCCCACGTGTCGCGGTACACCCAGACGTCGAAGCTCTCGACCGCGCGCTGCGCCAGCTTCTCCGCCACCACCAGCTCGTCCGCCGTGGCCTCGGGATCGATCGCCTTGCTCCACGCCACGACGTTGAAGAGATCCGGGTTGGGGTGCTCGAAGCCGGTCAGCGTGCGCATGACCATCAGCTCCTTGTGCCGCTGATCCCGCCCGTGCGCGGAGGCCATCGCGCCCGCAGACGCGACATAGAGCCCCGCCAGGAACGTCGCCACCGCCGCAGATGACTTGGTCACCTTCGCCACCGGCACCGCGGTCGCATCGCCCGCCACCAGCATCGCCAGCAGCACGCCCGCGGTCAGGCCGCCGAGATGCATCGCGCCATCGACCGTCGGCACCAGGATCGGCAGCAGGAAGTTCACGGCCAGCATCCAGAACCAGGTGCGCTCGGGGATCTGCAACCGCAGCGTGATCTTCCCGCGGAAGCGCCAGTAGATGTAGAGCAGCGCGCCCAGCAGGCCGAACACGCCGCCGGAGGCGCCCATCGTGAACGCCACGCCGTCGGGAAATGCAGCGCTCGCGAGCGCGCCGGCCAGCGCGGATCCGAGGAACACCACCAGAAAGCCAACCGGGCCGAGCAGCCGCTCGGTGGCGACACCGAGGCCGAACAGGCTCATCACGATCAGCGCGAGGTGCGCGATCGAGCTGTGCGCCAGCACCGACGCGGGGAGGCGCCACCACTCGCCGGCCTGCACCAGCACGCGCGCATTGGCGCCCAGGCGGATCGGATCGAGCGGCCGGTGATCGTCGAGATCGCCGAGGAACAGAGCGGCGAGATACACTACCACGAAGACCAGCAGGATCCCCTCGGTCGCCCACGGCCGGCGCGCCGGACCGGGCACCACGTAGTCACGCTCGTCCATCGCGGCGATGCGGCGCTGGCCGTCGGGGAGCTTCTTGATGCGCTCCTTGATCACGTCGCGCGCGCTGCGGGCGGCCTCTGGCGTGAGAAAGCGGTTCTGCGGGAAGAACACCACGAAGCGCGAGGTGGACACGAAGAGACCGGGCCGATCGCCCTCCTCCAGCGCGACACCGTCGACCTCGTCGATCGGGATCTCGACCGAGCTCGCGCCGAAAGGCAGGCGAACCGCGCCCGGCAACACCTCGATCACCTCGGGGGCGCGCTGCTGGCCGAAGCGCAGGACCAGGGCCGGCACGGTCACCGCGAGCAGTACGATCATGATCACCCGCGGCCAGTCCTCGACCATCAGCGCCTGCGGGTCGCCCTGGAAAAGCACCACCAAAGCGAGCACGAAAAGGAGCGATGCGGGCCCCCAGGGTCGGCGCGAGCGGCGCAGCTCGAACCGCGCGCTATCGTCCGGGACCATCGTCACCGGGCCAATCTACTCAAGACCCCCCTGTGGAGCCAGGACTATAACTGCCCGGCGTCGAGGCTCAACGCAGATCCGTGAAGACGGGGCAGCGGGGCGCGGAGGGGTCGAGCGGCCGCTGCACCACCTCGACCATCAAGCGCTCTTCCCCGGGCACGTCGAGCGTCCAGAACGTCTTCGATCCGGCCGTCGCGATCCGGACGCTCATCGGATCGCCATCCACGGGGTTCGGGAACGAGAGCAACGTGCCGTCGTAGGTCCAGCGGTTGTTCCTCTCGAACGTGCAGTACACGGGCGTCCCGTCGTTGCCTTGCTGCAGGACATGGAGCACCTGCATGACGCCGCCGGGCGCGAGGCGGATGCCGGTGGCGTCGAACGAGCGGCACCCCGCGTTGCGACAGATCAGCCAGTCACCTTCGATCTCCGAGAGGAGCGGAACGAACAGCGTGTTCCCCGCCGGGCCCCAGTTGAGCTGATACGGAAAATCGGTCGAGCGAGCGCCGCCGTCACACGCGGCGAGCGCGAGCAGAACGAGGATCGCGCGTCGCATGTCAGAAGTAGAATACCAGGTTCAGCGCGCCACCCGAGAGCGTATTGATCGACACGCCGGTGAAACGGTCGGGCTGAATCTCGAGCTGCAAGGTCAGCAGATACTGCGCGATCAAGCTCACCCGATCGGCGATGTAATATTCGACGCCGAGCGAGGGGCCAAGGCCGATACCCACCACCGTATTGTCGTCCCCGGTCGGCTCCGCGAACCCGATTCCGAGGCTCGCGCCCACGAACGGCGAGATCCGCCGCCACACGCGGAAGTGATATTCGAAGCCTACGCCGACATCCATGCCCACGTCGGTCGCGCTCTGATCGGATCCGTTGGCGGCGGTCAGCACGCGCAGCCCGGTGCCGAAATAGAACGGCACGATCACCGTATCGCTGACCACCGCCCGCATACCCACCTGGGTGACGAGTAAGTTGTTCACGTCGCGCGTGTTGTTTCCGGCGGTCATCGAGGCCAGGCCGCCGAAGCGGAAGAACATGCCCCAATCGTCCTTCACCGCGCGCACCACCGGGAGGTCCGGGCTCTCGACCGACGCCGCGGGCGGGGGAGGAGGCGGAGGAGGCGGTGGTGCGGACGCTCGCGCCAAACCTGGCGGCGCCGTGGAGGTCAGCGCCATGAGTATCATCGCGAGCATTCCCCCCTTGTACCAGGCTGACGGCGAATTCGGATCCAATTACATTGCGCGCCATGCGAGCGATGATCTGCGGCGCCGGGATCGGCGGTCTCACGGCGGCCATCGCCCTCCGGAAGGTCGGCGTCGACGTCACGGTGTACGAACGCGTGCCCGAAATTCGCGGCATCGGCGCCGGCATCTCGCTGTGGGCCAACGCGATGAAGGCGCTCCGTGCGCTCGGCCTGGCCGATCGCATCGCCGCGCGCGGCTTCCCGCTGGGCAAGATGCTCACCAAGAACCGGCACGGGCGCGTGCTCAACCGGATGGACGTCGGCGCGATGAGCGCGGCCCACGGGCACGCCAGCGTCTGCATTCACCGCGCAGATCTGCAAGCCGAGCTCCTCGCGGCACTGCCCGCCGGCGTCGTCATCAGTGGCCGCGGCGTGATCGGCGTCGCCCCCGACGAGAGCGGCGTCAGCGCCACCTTCGAGGGCGGCCACCAGGATCGCGCCGACATCCTCATCGGCGCCGACGGCATCCGCTCCGCCGTGCGCGCGGCGACCGTCGGCGGCGGCGCCCCGATCTATGCCGGGTACACCGCGTGGCGCGGCATCGCCCCGATCCCGAGCGACATCCCGGAAGACGAGCTCGGTCAGCTCGCGATGGGCCCCGCCTGCCAGGTCGCGTTCGTGCGCTGCGGCCCCGATCGGCTCTACTGGTTCATCACCGACAACGCGCCCGAGGGTGGCGGCGCCGGCGAGGATCACCGCGCCACCGCGCTCGCCTGCCTGGACGGCTGGGAGGGCGGCGGCCCGTATCGCCAGGTCATCGCGTCCACGCCGAGCGAGCACGTGCTCAGGAACGACGTCTATTCGATCGAGCCGCTGAGCACATGGGGCCGGGGCCGCGTCACCCTGCTGGGCGACGCCGCGCACGCCACCACGCCCAACCTCGGCCAGGGCGGCTGCATGGCCATCGAGGACGCCCTCGCGATCGCCGCAGCGCTGCGCGGCGTGAATGATCCCGTCCCCGCGCTGCGCGCCTACGAGGAGAGCCGCCTCGAACGAACGACCTACGTCATCGAACAATCCAAGGTCATGGGTTTCATGCTGCAGCTCGAAAATCCGATCGCAGTCTACTTGCGAGACTATGCGATGACGCTGTCGATGAGCACGCAGCGCTACGGGAAGCTCATGGACGTCCTGCTCGCCTACGAGCCTCCGAGCCTAGCTTGATAGTGTAAAAGGGAGATCCGAGAATATCGGCGCCGGCACCGGCAAGTGTTCCGCTGCGAGCTGCAAGCTGGCCGCGTCGAGGCGCTCGCTCAGCCCGCGGCCCAGCGAGAACAGCACCCGCACCCCGAGCTCGGGCTGGCTCCGCAGCAGCTCGAACAACGAAGTCCGCGGGATGAGCAGCACCTTCGACGGCTCCTCCGCCTTCACGGTGGTCATGCGCGGCCGCGCGCTCAGGAGCGCCGTCTCGCCGAAGCTGGTCCCGCGCTGCAGCTCGGCGATCTTGGTCCCCGCGCGCCACAAGCTGAGCCGCCCGTCGAGCGTGATGTAGAGCGAGTCGTCGCGCTGCGCCTCGCTGTATGCGACGTCGCCGGGCTCGAGCGTGCGCACCTTCGAGATCTGCACCAGCTGCATGATCTCGCGGCTGTCGAGATACTGGAACAGCGGCAATCCGCGCAGCGCGCCGAACATCATATCGATGCTCACGCTGCGATCGGTCTCGCTCAGCCGATCGCCCTCGTCGCTCTCCACGCGGATGACGATCGCGGTGACGTTGTCGCGCCCGCCCCGATCGTTGGCGAAGTTGACGAGCGAGGCGGTGGTGTTGGCGGGATCCGCGTCGGTGAGGAATCCGCGCAGATCGACCGGCCGCTCGAGGTATCGGCTCAGCCCGTCGGTGCAGAGCACGAAAGTATCTCCGCTGAGTACGTCCAGATACAAAGTATCGACCGGAGTGACTTCTTGCTGGCCGAGCGCGCGGGTCACCACCGCGCCGAACTGGTGCCCGCGCATCTGCTCGGCGCTGAGCACGCCCTTCTTCATCATCTCGGTGCGGTAAGTGTGATCTTCGGTGAGCTGATCGATGCGGTGCCCGCGCTTGAGATAGACGCGGGTATCACCGACGTGCGCGAGCAGCGCCTTTTGCCCGAGGAACAGGAGCAGGCTCATGGTGGTCGCGCTGCGCGAGTGCTTCTCGGTCCCGCTCTGCGCGTAGATCGCGCGGCAGGCGATCTGGATCGCCTCGTTCACCAGCCGGGTCACCTTCGCGCGGCCCTCGGGCGTGTCGGTGAATGACTGGACCTGGGAGAAGTTCTCCGCGACTTGCTGCTGGATCACCGCGGCGGCCGTGCGCGACGCGATGTCACCGCCCGCTTCCACCGCGAGCCCGTCGCACACGATGTAGAGACCCAGCTCGGGCGCGGTGAGGAAGTAGTCCTCGTTCCGCGTGCGCGTCGTCCCGGCATCACTTCGTGCGTGCGAAACCAGCTTCATTGGCGCAGCCTACTTCGTGGGAATCTTTCGCGCCACCGCGGGCAGCGCCTGTTCCTCCTCCGCGAGGAGCCACGTCATCGCCGCCATGGTCGCGACGTCCTTCTGGAGCAGCAGCGGGTCGACCTTGTCGAGCGTGTCGGCTTCGGAGTGGTGATAGTCGAAGTATGTCGACGCATCCATCTTCAGCCCGAGCAGCGTCGCGCCGGTGGCCAGCAGCGGCGTGAGATCCGCGCCGCTGTGCTCGCTTGGCTCGATCTCGGTCGCGCCCAGCGACGTCAGCAGCGCGGTCATCGCCCGCAGGCGGGCCAGCCCATCGGGGTTCGCGTCGGCATAGAAGCCGAGCGGCGCAAACGCTCCGGTGTCGGCCTCGATCGCCGCGAAGTGTTTGCTCAGCTCGGCCTGGTGCGCAGCCCCGTAACCGAACGCGCCCTTCAGGCCGTTCTCCTCGTTGGTGAACAGCACCGCGCGGATCGTGCGCCGGGGCTCGAGATCGAGCGCCCGAAGGACACGCAGCGTCTCCATCACCATCACCACGCCGGCGCCGTCGTCGTGCGCGCCCTGCCCGACGTCCCAGGAGTCGAGGTGCCCGCCGATGAGCACGATCTCGTCCGGCTTCTCGCGACCGACGATCTCCGCCACCACGTTGGCCGACGGCGCGTCCGGCAGCGTGTGCGCGCCGAGCTCGAGCTTCACGCGCACCGGCCCCTTCTCCAGCAGCCGCCCGATGAGCGCGGAGTCCTCGGTGGCGATCGCAGCCACGGGGATCGGCCTCGCATCGAAGCGCGTCGCGCCGGTGTGCGGCGTGCGCAGGCTGCGAGCGGTGACGGAGCGGACCAGCGCCGCGACCGCGCCGAGCTTCGCCGCGCGCGCCGGGCCGGTCCCGCGATAGATCACGGTCTCGCCATACTGCGTGCCCTTCTCACCGAACGGCGGCATGGCGTGATCGAAGAGCACGATCTTTCCCTTCACCTTCGCGCCGAGCGCATCGAGCGTCTCGAAGTCGCGCACTGCGATCACCTCCGCGGTAATGCCGCCCTTCGGCGTACCCGAGCTGCCGCCGAGCGCGAGCAAGTGCAAGTTGACTTGCACCGGCGCGACGATCGATCCGGACTCGGCGCCGCGAACCCAGTGCGGCACCATCACCTTCTCTGCGCGCACGTTCTGCTGGTGATCGGCCTCGAAGCTCTTCACGCCCCAGAGCACCGCTTTTTCGAGCTGCGGAGAGCCGCTGAGGCGCGCGCCGATGCCATCGGTGAGCTCGGCCAGCCGCTGGTGCGCGCTGTTCTCGGCGAGCGCGGCAGCGATGATCTTGTCGACGGTTGCTTTCCGCGGATCAGGCGCGGCCAGCGCGACGCGCGGAATGAGGAGGAAAAGCAGGAGCCGGTACACAATCGATGAATTCCGATTCTCGACCGCCGAAGTCGAGTGATTTCACTGCCGATACCCTCGCTCGGAGAGAAATCCCCCTTTTCCTCGAAGATAGAGCGCACAGTCGGAGCATGAGCGACAAGCGAAGTGACCGAGGTGCTGGGGGCTACTTATCCATCGTCATCGGGGGCGTCATGCTCTTCGCCGGTCTCTTCTTGATGTCGTTCCTCACGTCCCAGAGCGCCGCCACCCGACCGATGCTCTTGATCTTCGGCTCGGTGGCCATCGCCTGGGGGCTCTACGAGAACCTGCGGGCGGAGCGGAAGCCCGAGAAGACCCGTCACTGAGGGTTGAGCTGCCCTGCCCCGCGACGGAACGAAGAGCATCTCAGCGCGGGATCAGCGCACCCATCGCCACGCCGAGCGCCATCGCGACGAGCCCGACAGTGGTGAAAGCCACCGCCATCATCGCGCGACGGCGGGCGCGGCGGCTCTTTCGCCGGGTGATGCGCGTTGGCGGCAAGACGTCGACGACGCCGGATTCGACCGGCGCGATCCGCTCGACGATCGGGCGCATGCGCGTGCGAAACATGGTGGGATCGTGCGGCTCGTCGTCGAGGACCCGCAGGATGATCCCCGCGGAGGGTGGCAGATCGGAAACAAACGGCCGCAGCGCGATCGACAGCGGGCTCGGGGGCGGCACCGGCAGATCTTCGAGCACCGGTGCCAGAGCGGGCGCCGTGATCGGGCCATCGATCTCGACTTCGATCTGGGGCGCCAGGCCCAGCGCCTCCTCGAGATCGTGCTGCGCCGAGATGGGCTGCGCGGTGTCGCAGGTGGTTGGGTCGGCCGTCGCCTCGAGGAGCAGCTCCGAGAGCGCGGTGGGATCCATCGCCGCGAACGTCGCGGTCGAATCCGTCATGCCGCGCCGCGATCCGATCGACTCGAGCTCTGCCTCGATCTGGCTCGCGCGCGCGATGCGGCGCTCCGGATCGGCCTCGAGCAGGCAGTCGAGCAGCGACGCGAGGGCGTCCCCTTCGACCCACGCGCGCAGCACCATGCCGAGGCGCCACAGATCGCCGCTCTGCCTCGGCTGGCCGCTCAGCACCTCCTCGGGCGCGAGCAGCGGCGCGACCATGTCCGGCGCGTACGCGATCGACGGCACCAGCACCGGGAAGCCGAGGAGCGCGGGGACCGTCTCGTTGATCACCACCGCCGCCGCCGAGAGCAGCGGATCGCAGCGACCGCGCTCGTGCCGGTGGCGCAGGCGGCGCGCGAGCGCGATGCCCGCCGCCAGCACCGTGTCGAGCGACGGGCGCGCCTTCTGGCCCAGCTCCGCGGCCCGCGGGTGCCACGGCAGCACCCAGTAGATCGCACGCGGCCCATCGAGCTCGTCGACGGCACCGTGCGCAGCGAGGCCCAGGCCCGGCTCGTCGAGCAGCTCGGCGGTGCGGAGGCCGATGATGCGCTCGAGGTGTTGCTGGGCGAGCCGCTCGGTCCCGTCGAGCGCCTTGGGCATGCGGACGATCTGCAGCAGCCACGGCAGCCCCATCGTGTCGTGCGCCTCGGCCAGAATCACGCCCGGCGCGCGGACCAGCTCGCGCACGAAGAAGAAGCCGCCGTACGAGCCGTCGATGGAGATCGGGCGCTCGACCAACCGCGTGGGGACGCGGACCTCGACCTCCTCGAGGATATGGCGGCTGAGCTCGCTCGACACGTCACGCTTCTTTTGGTCGCCGGGGCCGGAAAAAGAAAGCGGGGAGGCGAGGCCTCACCGTCATCCGTCCCAGCCGTCGTATGTTTGTACGACCCCGGCCATAATTTCTGCCCCGGTGGCCCGGTTTGCCAGTTTGGCAGGCCATCGCTCGCTCCTGCGTGGCCCCACGGACGGCACGGCCGTTGCTTTCGCCTCGATCGTGCTTCGCGCTCATCTGATCCTTTTCTTCGCTGGTCTTGCGGCCTTGCCCGCTTCGGCCGCGCCCATCGTGCTCCGCGAAGGTGACCGCCTTTTGACCGATGCCGAGCGCCTCGAGTGGATCAACGTCGCGCGCTGCAGCTGCGACAGCGAGCTCACGATCGCGCTCGATCTGAGCAGCCTCGCTCAGACGGGAAATGCGGCGCTGGTCGCCGGCAAGAGCTGCCTGACGACGGAGAACCGCATCTCATCCAGTTGCCGGATAGTCTGGGACGGAACTATCGACACCGAAACTCACACGCTGAAAGTCACCGCGTCCGAGCTGGCCGGGAGCTGCGCCGCGACCGAGACGAAGATCGATCTCACCCTCTTCGTCGACGCCGAAGACGAGGACGTCTGGACCTCCGCCACCACCATGTCGATCGGCGTCGACACCAAGCCCCCGTCGGCCCCCGAGAAAGGAGACGTCGTGGCCGGCGAGGGGCTGGCCGAGGTGTCGTTCGAGACGGACGAGAAGAAGGCCGTGCAGCACCAGGTCCTCTGCACGACGCTGGCCGGTGGCGCGGTGCTCGATGACCCACCCGAGGCCGTGTTCGACTCGGAGCTCGAGCGCTGCGGACAAGGTGATGGTCTCCTCGCGGCGCGCTTCGTCTGCGCCGAGGCGAGCGACGGCACCGCGAGCGTGACGGTGCTCGGACTCACCGATCACGTGGCGTATCGATTCGCGATGGTCAGCGTCGATGACGCGGGAAATCCGAGCAGCGTGACCACCATCGGTGAGGCGACTCCCTCGCCGGAGCAAGACTTCTGGGAGCGCTATCAGCAAGGCGGTGGGAACGCCGATGGCACCGGCTGCCAGACCGCGTCGCCCGGCATCCTCTGGGGCTTGCTGTTCTTCGTGAGGCGCAAATGATCGCGTTGTTGCTCGCGCTCGCCGCTCAACCTTCGCTCACGCTCGGCATGGACTTCACGCTCTACCGGCCCGGTGTCGATGGCGAGAGCGGCATCGGCACGCCGTACGCCGACATGTTCGGCACGGGACGCGGGCCGCTGATGGGAGGACACATCGGGGCAACACATCCGGTGCCGGGCGGATTCGAGCTCTCGCTGACGCTGGGCCTCACGCACTTCGAAGACAGCGCAAAAGCGTTCGTCGACGACGGCACGCTGAAGCGCTCCGGCGGAGAGACTTCGATCGTGGTCAATCCGGTATCGCTGATGCTAGGCGCGCGCTTCCGGCTGCTCTGGGAGGCGCTTGGCTTGCCGCTCGTCCCGTACGTCGAGGGCGGCCTGGTCTATGCGCCCTGGTCGGTGAGCAAAGGTGATGGAACCTCGGTGGCCTCGGGCGCGACCCCGGGCCTCGCGCTGGGCGGTGGCCTCTACGTGGAGCTGGTCGGCGTGGAGAAACGATCGGCAAAAACGCTGCGCGACGAGTTCGGCGTGGAGAGCGTGGCGCTGCGCGGAGGTGTCTCCCGCATGTGGCTCGATGCGTTCGGATCGTCGAGCGCGCTGGTGCTGAGCGACACCGCGTGGACTTTCGGATTGGAGGTGGGATTCTGATCTGACATCGTCGGTCGGTGACTCAGGCTCTGGCGGATGGCGGCGAGCTGGTGCTCGTTCGCGACTGGCTCGCGCCGGACGAAGCGCGCACAGCGATGGAGGCGCTGTCGCGCGACGTCCCCTGGGCGCAGAAGCCCATCGTGATGATGGGCAAACGGATACTCCAGCCACGGCTCGTCGCCTGGTATGGAGACGCAACTTATACTTACTCAGGCCTAGAGAATGTGCCTTTGGGTTGGACGTCGCTCCTGGCGTCCTTGCGCGATCGGGCGTCCTCTGCGGCCGGTGTCGCGTTCAATAGTGTACTGCTGAATCTCTATCGCGACGGCGACGACTCGATGGGGTTCCACGCCGACAAGGAGAAGGAGCTGGGCCGCGACCCGGTCATCGCTTCACTTTCGCTGGGCGCGGCGCGGCGCTTCGTGATGCGGCACGCTTCGGCGCCGCGAATCGAGCTCGATCTTGAGGGTGGGTCACTGCTGATCATGCGCGGCACGACGCAGCACTTCTGGCGTCATGGCGTGCCGCGAACGCGGGTGGCGGTGGGGCCGCGGATCAACCTCACCTTCCGGCTCATCCGACCGTCCGCTCCACCTTCTTCCGCTTCCCGTCGAGGATCTTGATCGGGATGACCTGCAGGGTGACCTTGCCGCTCGGGAGCGGATAGTCACCGCGCTTCACCGGGATCTCGAGGATGGCCTTTCGGTCGGCCTCGCTCAGCGTCAGCGTGTCATCGTCGATCTTGGTCTCGTCGCCCGCGACGATCGTCGCGCTGCCTCCGGGCCAGATCAGCGTCGCGTCGCGCCCGAACGGGAGGCGACCGCGGAGCAGGCGGCCGAGATCCTCGAGTGAGTTGGCGGCGACGCCGAATATCCTCTTCTCCGCGTCGATCTCGCCCTTGGTGGAGAACACCGCGGCCATCGAGGAGCCTTCTTTCTCGACGCCCTCTTTCACCTTCTTCGCGAAGACCTTGTCCTTCAGCGTGGACTCGCGCACCAGGTCGGTGAGGAGAGCCTTGTCCTTCTCCTGCATCAGCGCGGTCATCTTGGCGCTGTCCCAGTCGCGGATGGCGTCGTACTCATCGCCGGTCAAACCCACCAGCTGCACGAAGGCGACCTCGCCGTGCTCGGTGGTCATCGTCTCGAGCTCGGGATCCTGCGCGAACGCCGCGGCGACCAGCTGGGTCTCGCGCCCGAGCGCGATCGGGCCATTCAGCGTGGTGTAGTGGCCGGCCTCGAAGACGTTGCCGCTGTTGAAGACGTAACGGGCGAGGTTCTGGAGGAGGCTCAGCACCCACTTGGGCGGCTCGTCCTTGCTCTCCGGATCGACCACCCGGACGGTCATCTCGAAGCCGTAGCCAGACGTGCTGGGGTCGTCCGACTCCTTGTCGAACAGCTCGCTGAATCCGTACGTGACGAAGTGCCAGTGGGCGCGGCCGCCGAGCTTGCTCTTGTAGACGCTGATGCCGGTCAGCGGATCCTCCCCACCGGCGGCGAACGGGACACTGGCGCCGAAGTGCAGGGGCTTCTGCTGGCCGTAGAGCTTCTCGAGGGCCGCGTCGATGGCGTCCCAGCCGGGGGCATGTTCTTCGTCCATGTGCGGCACAACTTATTTTCGTTGCGTCTCTGGCGCAACTCACATATCAACCGACCCCCATGCGGATCTCCCCGCGCATACTGGCACTCATCGCCAGCGACGCCGTGGACCTAGGCTCGCGCCTTTAATCGGCGCCTCCCCCGATCTCTTTTCTTCGCGGCTGTTTTTGCCGCGAGCACGCGCGTGGGCCCGGGCCCATCCACGCACGCGTCACGTCGGGCGCCCTGGACACTGGGCTTTGTTGCCCAGAAAGCGAGCGACGTCATGTCGCAGAAAGAGCACATCAACATCGGGACCATCGGTCACGTCGATCACGGGAAGACGACGCTGACTGCGGCGCTCACGGCGGTGCAAGCCGCGCGTGGGTTCGGCCAGGCCCGTTCCTACGACCAGATCGCGCACGCCTCGGAGGCCCAGGGCCGCCGAGATCCGTCGAAGATCGTCACGATCAGCACCGCGCACGTCGAGTACGAGTCGGCCACCCGGCACTACGCGCACATCGACTGCCCGGGTCACGCCGACTACGTGAAGAACATGATCACCGGCGCCGCCCAGATGGACGGCGCCATCCTGCTGGTGGACGCCTCGCAGGGCCCCGAGCCGCAGACGCGGGAGCACGTGCTGCTCGCGCGCCAGGTGGGCATCGAGAAGATGGTCGTGTTCGTGAACAAGGTCGACGTGGCGGATCGGGAGCTGATCGATCTGGTCGAGCTGGAGACCACCGAGCTGCTCGAGAAGAACGGCTTCGTGGGCTGTCCGGTGGTGCGGGGCGCCGCTCGCGGTGCGCTGATGGAGCTGGCGTCCGGTGCGCGCGGTCCGTACGTCGCGGCCATCGAGGCGCTGGTGGACACGATCGACCGGTACGTGACGGTGCCGCCGCGCGATGTCGCGGCGCCGTTCATGATGCCGATCGAGAACGTGCACACCATCGTCGGCCGCGGCACGGTCGCGACCGGCCGGGTGACCCGCGGCGTGACCCGCGTGGGTGAGCACCGGCTGGCGTACGAAGCACCCACTCATCTCGCCCGACGAGATTCCCGGAGCGAGTCCACGGCCGTATGCTAGGTTGGGAAGTCGTGGTTCGACCGGGTCCCGACTACGAAGGCCTGCTCGCGTCCGTCGTCGCGGGTGACGTGAGTCGATCACACGCAGCGTTGATCGCGGGCCGGTGGAGCGAGGAGCGGACCAAAGATTCCGGGCCCTGGTCTCGACGCGAGATCGAGCTGGTCCTCACCCTCCTCGAGGCGAGCGAGCAAGGGCGGAAAAGCGCCGGGCCTCCCTACTTCTTTCGCGAGTCGGATCTGCGGGAGTGGCTGCACGTCCTCCGAGAGGAAGAGAGCGATCGCGCGCTGACCGAGCTCGTCGTCCAGTATCGACTCCGACCGCCTTCCCCGACCTGGATGAGCCGGGTCGAACAACAGCTCCTGAACGGCGCTGTCACCCAGGACCAGCTCTGCGAGCGGCTACCCGGCCTCTTTCTCCGCCGCGGATTCGAGGATGGGCTCGGGCTCAGTGCCTCGGCCGATCTCACCATCGAGGGCGAGCTCCTCCGGGTCCAGTATCTCCACGAGTCGCAGAACGCCTCGAGCCTGAACGTGACGGTGTACGGGCAGCCCGACGCCGCGTTCGAGCAGTTCCGCACCGTCATCGAAGCCCTCGCTCTCGACGACGACGAGATCACCTGGGCGCACGACGATTGCGCGCGGTCCAGATCGCGGAGGAATTCGAGGCCAAAGGCCACAAGCAGTCCTATTCGGTCCTCTAGTTCTGCGCCCGCCGCGCGAACATCTCCATCCCCGCGATCGGCGCCTCGTACGCCCTCGTCCGCAGCTCGTACCCCGCCCCTCGCACCGCCCGCTCGATCGCCGCGAACGCCACCCGATCATCGAATGGCGTCGCAGAGATCATCCCCGACGTCCCCACCGGAACCGCTGGCATACTCACCCGCCCGTCGATCGCCAGCCGCGTGAGCAGCTGATCTCCCGCGTCGTCGAAGTCACAACGCGCCGCGGACACGCCCACCGCCCCGCACGCGCAGCGCCACAGCACCGAGCCGAAGTCATAGTCCATGTCGCCGCGAATCGGCTGCGCACAGAACAGGCACGTCGTCGCCAACAAATCCATTCGGTGTAATGTACCGCGAATGGCGAACGTCGCGACGGTCGAGATCGTACTCTTCGCGCCGCTCTTCGCGTACGCGCTCTGGCCGCGGAAAAAAAAGCCTATCCGTTGATGGCGTCGATCACGCCCTTGAGGCGATAGAGCTCCAGACGAGACCGGAGGCGGCGCCGAAGAAGCGCAGCCGACGAAGACGAAAAAGCGAGCGTGAGATACTTCATTCTTCGAGCGCCAGCGCGATCAACGCCTCGGTGATGTCGGCCGGTCGATACTTGCACAGCCCCGCGGGACCGCGCATCGCGGGGCCGGAGTGGTCGAGGTCGTCCAGCTTCACCAGGCGCGAGCCCGGAATGATGGCGTCCTTCACCGGCACGAGCCCGTCGCAGTCCTCGCCGTAGCGGTGCTTGACGTAGCCCGCCGCCGCCGCGGTCAGCGACAGCGGAGCGTTCGAGGACGTCGCCAGCGACACCGTGGGGATGTCGGTGGGGTACGGGTGCTCCTCCATGAACGCCTGGCGCGCCGAGTACGAGAGGTCGGCCAGCGAGCGCGGATCGCCCTTGAAAAGGCCGGTGATCAGGTGGTCGACGATCGGGCGCAGCTCCTTGCAGCTCTGGATGTCGGTCGCGATCGGTGTGCCGCCGATCGGCGCCTGCATCGCGATCGCGGCGCGGACGTGCTGCTTCAGCTCGGGATAGAGCGACAGCGCCGCGCTCATGTCGACGCCGCCCTTCGAATGGCCGATCAGCACCACCTGCTTGCCGCTCTTCGACGCGTCGAGGATCGCTTTTCGCACCGCCTTCGCGTTCACCGCGACGCTGGCGTCGGTGTCCATGTCGACCTTGCGCGCGTCCAGGCCGCGCTCGGCGAGGCGCGATAAGTTGTCGCCGAGATATCCCGGATAGTGCTCGGTGAATAACCCGGGCACCATGAGATAGACGAAGTCTTTCGCGTTCGAGGGCAGCGGCGACTCACCCGCGCGCGTGGACGCGTGCAGCGACTGGAACTTCGCGGTGACGTCGGTGGTCGGGGGAGGATTCTTCGAAAGCCAGCCGATTTTCCCGGTCGAGTCGAGGTGGAGCTTTTTCTCCACCTCCTTCTTCACGCGATCCGCCGTCGCCGTGAGCCAATCGCCGAGGTTGTGCGGGGCCACCGGAGTACCGCCAAAAGTCGGCTTCAGCTCACCGCGAAGGAGACGCTCGAGACCGTCGAGCGCAAAGTTCTGATCCTTCGCGCTCTGCTCCATCACGTGGTTCTTCGAGTCGACCGCGATCAATTCCGAGCCCACGCCCAGTTGCCGATCGAGCCACTCGGACCCCTTGAACCCGGCCAGCTTGTCGTTGCGCGCGTGGACGATCACCGCCTGGCCCTGCGGCAACCCACCCTTCGAGATCATGTCCTTGAGATAGGCCATGTCGTGCTCGCCCGAGACCATGGTGCCGGGCTGCGCGACGATCTTCTCGAGGAGCGCCTCCTGCTTGGTCTTGGCGCTCGCGTCACCATCGACGGCGATCACCGGCAGTCCGATGCCTTCCAGCTGCGCGTTCTTGAATCCGGGGACGTGGCCACCCACGCGGAGCAAAGTATTGGTGAGGTTGGCCTTCACCTCGACGAACGGCGCCTGGAGCACCATCTTCAGACCCTTGGGCATCTGCAGCGGCCCATCGAGCTTCATCTTGCCGTTGTCGTTCAGCGTCGCGGCCGCGAGGACCGCCGCCGCACCCATACTATTGCCGAAGAGCACCACCTCGGCGCGCGGATCGTTCGCAAACTCCGGATCAGTCTTCAAAACACCCGCGGCGTACGCTGCCATCTGCGCGACATCCCGCGCGGCGCCGAAGAGTCGATCCATGCCGCCGGGGCTGCCACCCTTGGTGTGGCCGCTCCACTGGTGATCGAACGCGATGACCGTGTGGCCCGCGGCGTTCATCTTGTCGATCTGCTCGAGGAAGTTGCGGCCGGTCTCCTGGAACCCCGGTGAGAGCACCACGACCTTGCCGGAAGACGGAACGCCGGCGCGCGGCTCGAAGCGCTGGAAGAACAGATCGCGCGACGCGATGTCGTCGGCCACGCCGGGGACGCCGCCGCCCGCCTTCACGAAGCCCTCGCTGACCTCGGAGGGGTGGCGATCGAAGCGCGCCAGATCGATCGCCTTCTTGGTGGCGAAGCGCGTGAAGTCGGTGACGTCGTTCGGGCCGAGCAAGGTCACCGGGCTGTCGCCCCACTCGACCTGCTTCTTGGCGAGGATCTGCGCGACGAACTGCGCCTCGTCGACCTTCGAGAGGCCCGTCCGCAGCTTGGCCTCGACACCGAGGAGGACCGCCGGCCCGAACATGCTGGGCCCGCCCTTCTCGTCCCAGAGTCCGTTGTTGTCGCCGCCCGCGACCTTGAGATCAGCAGCGGAGCGGCTCAGCGCGTACAGCTCGGTGCGATCGAGCTGGAGCAAGCTCTGCTGGAGCGACTTGGCGTCGACCTTCATTTGTCGTGCGTTGTACGCGTTGGGAAACCATTTCGGCAAGGGTCACACAACTTATGACCCGCGAGAATTTTGTGCTGCATATCCCAATTTGAAGCTGATTTCTTCGGGCGTGACGAGACGCCAGCCGTCGACCGGCAGGTCGCCCAGCTCGAGCGTCCCGACGCGAATCCGCTCGAGACGGATGGCCTGGCTCCCGATCGCCAGCAACATCCGCCGCACCTCGCGGTTCTTGCCCTCGTGGATCGTGAGCGAGATCCAGGTCGTCGCGACCAGGTGCTCGAGCAGGCGGACCTCGGCGGGGCCGCTCCTCCCCAGCCCGCCGGTGAGCTCCACCCCCGCGCGCAGAGGCTCGAGGTCGGCGCCGCTCAGGAGGCCCTTGGCTAGCGCGCGATACGTCTTGGTGAGTCCGGTCGAGGGCTGCGTGGCGTGGTGCACGAACGCGCCGTCGTCGGTGAAGAGGAGGAGGCCGGTGGTGTCTTTGTCGAGCCGCCCCACCGCGTGCCAGTGGATCCGCGCGAGGTGGGGCGGCAGCTGCTTTTTCAGGCGATCGTAGACTGTTTCGCGTCCGTGCTCGTCGGCGTGCGTCGTCACCAGCCCCTTGGCCTTGTGAAAAGCGAGCACGCGCACTCATTGTCCTTTTTTCGCGCGGTACGCCTTCAGCTCGGCGAGGCGCGGCTTGCCAATCGCCTCGAGCGCCTCCATCCACTCGGCGCGCTTCGCCTCGAGCGCGGCGTGGATGGTCTGCAGCATGTAGAGATCGCGATACCACTTCTTGTCCGCGGCCACGATGTGCCAAGGCGCGTGCGGGGTGCCGCAGCGTGAAAGAACGTCTTCGTAAGCCGTGACGAACTCATCCCAGTGCTCGCGATTTTTCCAGTCACCGACCGAGAGCTTCCAGGCCTTTTCCACCTCTTCCTCGCGCGCGAGGAGGCGCTGTCCCTGCTCGTCCTTGCTGATGTGCAGGAAGAACTTGAGGATGATGATGCCGCTCTCGGAGAGCAGGCGCTCGAAGTTGTTGATGTGGTCGTAGCGCGTGTGCCAGACCTCCTCGGGCACCAGCTCGTTGACCCGCACCACCAGGACGTCCTCGTAGTGCGAGCGATCGAAGAAGGTGATCGCGCCGCGCCGCGGAGCCTTCTGGTGAGCGCGCCACAAGAAGTCGTGAGCGAGCTCCTCCTCGGTGGGCTCCTTGAAAGTCGCGACCGACGAGCCCTGCGCGTTGCTGAAGCGCAACACCGTGCGGATCGCGCCGCCCTTGCCGCTGGTGTCGAGGCCCTGGACGAGGATCAAGAGCCCATGTTTTCCGGCATAGACCAGCAGATCTTCGAGCTCGTCGATCTGCGCTCCGAGCTTCTCGATCTCCTCCTTGGCTTCGGTCTTCTTCCAGCCATCGGTGTCCGCGGGATCGAAGTCGGCGAGCGAGACGGTGGTGGGTTCAGCGATGATGCGAGGGGTCCTGGCCATGCGCGGAAGTATCGCCTGCGGGCTCGCGTTCGAGAAGCGACCGGTACCCGCGCGCTGTGATCCCGATTCCACCCCCTCACACGGCACGGGCACTGCACTCGTCCGGTGCATGAACAAGTGCATCGCCCTCCTCCTCCTCGCCACCGGCGCGCCCGCGTTCGCCGATGATGCGCGGCCCTTCGTGCACAGCCCGCGCGGTCCAGGCGTCGATCACGGCGCCCTGAGCCTCGGTGCCTCGGCGTTCTTCGACGACGACGGCGTCCTGCCGTACGCGCGCGTCGCGTACACGCGCGGTCTCTCCCGGAGCTGGGACCTCGTCGTCGAGGCCGACACCATGGGCCTCGCCACCGTCGCGCTCGCGGGCGTGCGGCTGAAGGGTGGGGAGAAGATCGTGATCGGCGCGGGCATGCAGGCCGGCGGCGGACTGGTGATCATGCCCGACTTCTTCGGCAAAGACGTGGTCGCAGGCATGGCGCTCGGCGTCCCGAGCCTCTCGCTCGGCTTCGCGGGCGAAGGCGTCGCTTTCACGCTGAAAGGCGAGGCGATCATCGGCGTCCGCGCAGAGCCTGTCGTCGCGCCGCGCGCGACCGCGGCCCTCGAGATCGGCGTGGGGAGCGGCGCGATCGCGATCGAAGGCGGTCTGTTGATCGTGCCGGATGAGAACGCGTACCTGCCCACCCTCGCGGTCGGCTGGACGTTCTAGAAGGTCTTGAACGAGACCTCGTCGGTCTGCGCCGACAAGATGTAGCCGATGATCATCGTGCCCACCGAGATCCCGAGCCCGATCGCCAGCGGCTTCCCGCTGATCTGGCAACCGCTCGCGCCATCGCAGCTCGGCAGATCATGCGCCAGGACGCCGACCGTCGTGCCCACCGCGCCGATGAAGCCGAGGCCACCGACGATGAACCCGGCGATCCGGAACCCGGCTCGGCTCTCGTAGTCACCCACGATCTTCGTCGTGCTCTCGTCGACGACCAGCGGGTGATTGTCGGCGACTGGCTCGCCGTCTTCCTTCGACAGCGCCAGATAGTACGTGCCGGGCGCGATACCCATCGCGCACGGCGCGAGGCACAGCGGCATGAACGTGGCGGCGCTCGATCGATAAGGCGCGACGCCGACGCCGAGGCCGCTGCCCGCGGACACCGCCACGGCGGCCCCCGAGCTGACCGCGCTCGAGGTGCGGCGATGGAACGTGATCTCCTTGCCCTCCGCCTCGAGCGCCACCTTCTTCGAACCACCCGCCGAGGCGCTCGACTGCGTGATCCCGGTGGCGGGTCCTGCGTATTCCACTTCGCTCATCGGGTAACGGCGCACGTCGCCGAGCGCCGTGATGATGGACACGGCTTGACCGGGGACCAGCTCGCTGATGGTGCCGCGGACGAGCCCGCCGTTCTTCAGCTTCACGACGTCGGGCGCCGCCGCAGGCACGGCGTTCGCGCGCGGCGCTCCCGGCTCATCCTGGGCGAGCGCAACGCACGGCCACGCGAGAATCAACAGAGGCAGCGCCGCACGCATCGAGCCCGACTATACTCGCAGGACCGCCGTTAAGGCGCGTACCGAAAATAGACCACCGGCTGCACCGGATGGCTGCCCACCGGCATCACGTCCACCCGCGCGTTCCCCGAGTTTCCGGCGGTGGCCCACGGGCCGCCGTGGTTCGCGCTGATGTACATCGGCTTGCCGTCGACGTTCCCCGTGTAGATGCCGATGTGGCTCTTGCCGAACACCACCACGTCGCCCGGGCGCGGATCCTTCACGACGTGCATCCCGAAGCCCTCGGCGCCCTTCGGATTGACCCGCGGATCGACCTGGCGGCGGAACCACTCCAGCGGGACGTTCGCGCCGGCGTCCTTCATCGCGCGCTGGGTGAATCCGCTGCAGTCCATGCCCTTTTTGGGGTCGGTGCCGCCCCAGACGTACGGGGTGCCGAGATATTTTTGGCCCGCGGCGACGATCCGGCTGTCGGTCTCGAACGGCTGCACGCGGACCGGCGAGAAGCTCGACGCGCTCTTCAGGCGGGGATCACCGGCCATCACCTTGTGCGGGCCGATCATTGGGACGCCGCGGACGGCTAATGCGGGGTGCTCGGACGCGGGCGCATCAGCCGTCCGCGGCGTCCCAAAGAAGGGGTTGATTCGGAACGGGTACAGCATGCAGACGGCTTCGGCAGCGGCCCCGAAAGCGACGCTTAGCGCGATCGTTTAATCGCGGACTTCGTGCTACGGCCGACCCGTGGGCTTCAACTGCGGTATCGTCGGTCTACCCAACGTCGGTAAATCGACCCTGTTCAACGCGCTGACCTCGACCCAGGCGGCGCAGGCGGCGAACTATCCGTTCTGCACGATCGAGCCGAACACCGGCCGCGTGGCAGTGCCGGAACCTCGCCTCGAGATCCTCTCGAAGATGGCGAAGTCGGAGCGGACCATCCCGACCCAGCTCGAGTTCGTCGACATCGCCGGCCTCGTGCGCGGCGCGTCCAAGGGCGAGGGCCTCGGCAACCAGTTCCTCGCGAACATCCGCGAGACCGACGCGATCATCCACGTCGTGCGCTGCTTCGAGGGCGACGTCACGCACGTCGAGGGCAACGTCGATCCGCTGCGCGACGCGGAGATCGTCGAGACCGAGCTGCTCCTCGCCGATCTCGACAGCATGGAGCGCCGCGTGAAGGCGATGGAGAAGCGGGCCAAGATCGGCGAAAAGGACGCCAAGGCGGCGCTCGATCTGATGCAGCGCGTGCTCTCGGCCCTGGAGAAGGGCGAGCCGGCGCGCACCGTCACCCGCACCGACGACGACGAGAAGCCGTTTCGCGAGATGCAGCTCATCACGAGCAAGCCTGTGCTCTACGTCTGCAACGTCGACGAGGCCTCCGCGGCCACCGGCAACGCGTACTCGGCCAAGGTCTTCGAGATGGCGAAGAAGGTCGGCGCGCGGGCGGTGGTGATCTCGGCGGCGATCGAGGCAGAGATCGCGGTCATCGGTGATCCCGAGGCGCAAAAAGAGTTCCTCGGCACGCTCGATCTCACCGAGCCCGGCCTCACCCGCGTCATCCGCGAGGGCTACAGCCTGCTCGGCCTGCTGACGTTCTTCACCGTCGGCCCGAAGGAGGCGCGCGCCTGGACCGTGCACGTCGGCGCGACCGCGCCCGAGGCGGCCGGCGTGATCCACACCGATTTCCAGCGCGGTTTCATCAAGGCGGAGACCATCTCCTACGACGACTTCGTGCGCCTCGGGAGCGAGTCGGCCTGCCGCGACGCGGGGCGCATGCGACAGGAAGGCAAGACGTACCTGGTGCAGGACGGCGACATCTTCCACTTCAAGTTCAACGTGTGACCATGGCGGCGCCGTCGGGGCGAATGCTCGGCCGCTGGCGGCTGGAGACCAAGCTGGGCGAGGGCGCGACGTCCAACGTCTGGGCCGCCACCGACTCCGCGCGCCGCATCCAGGTCGCGCTCAAGGTGCTCAAGACCGACGAGGTCGACGAGCAGCTGGCGATGCGCCGGCACATGCGAATGAAGCGTGAGAGCGAGGCGCTGATGCGCTCGCAGCACCCCAACGTGGTGCGCATCGTCGAGTTCGGGAACGTCGGCAAGCGGGTGTTCCTCGCGATGGAGCTGATCGACGGCGTCGACCTCGCGGTGTGGCTCAAGGACAAGCGGACCTGGCAGGAGATCATCGCGGTGTTCCTCCAGTGCGCGATGGGCCTCGGCGCGGCGCACCGCGCGGGGATCGTGCACCGCGACTTCAAGCCGGCCAACGTGATGGTCGGTCGCGACGGTCGCGTCGCCGTGACCGACTTCGGTCTCGCGCGCAGCGACGGCCTCGAATCCGATGGCGCGGCGCTCGGCGTGAAGCTCACCGCGGGTGGTGTCGCGGTCGGAACGCCGCGCTACATGGCCCCCGAGCAGCACCAGGCGCTGCCCACGGATCCGCGCACCGATCAGTTCGCGTGGGGCGTCGCGCTGTTCGAGGCGCTCTACGGCCAGCACCCCTACGCGCCCTCGCCGCGCACCGACGTCTCGGTGTCGGTGGCGTATGCGCTCGCGACGATGGCCGGGCGGATCTCGCCTCCACCGGAGCCGGATCCACCGATCCCGCCGGCGATCGCCGCCGCGGTGCGAAAGGCGATCGAGACCCAGCAGAGCAACCGCTTCGGCTCGATGGACGAGATCGTCCACGCCATCCACGGCACGATCACCGCTCAGGCGGCCGCGCACGCGGCGGTGGGAAAGAAGCGCAGCCTCACGATGTTCGTGGCGGGTGGCGTCGCGATCACCGGGATCGCGGCGGGCATCACCGTCGGCACGCTCGGGACGCGGCCCCCCGAGTGTCGCGCGAGCTACCCGGCGATCGTCGCCAAAGGACCGCTGGCCGAGCCGCTCGCAGCGTGGTCGACCTGGTGGACCAAGGCGCAGAGCGAGACCTGCGCCGCGTCGCGGGCCGAGGGCGCGCGTGCGCGGCTGGCCTGCTTGAGCGGCGAACGCACGGCGATCGAGGCCATGCTCGCGTCGCCTGCACCCGCGGCGGTGCTGGGTGCGCTCGAGACCCAGTGCGCCGACGCGAAGGCGGCCGTACCGACACCGCCGCGCGACGTGGCGGACGCGGTCGATCGCGTCTACGCCGACGGGCGTCCCGAGTCGTGGCTCGCGCTGGTGGAGATACTCACGAAGGCCGACGCGCAGGGCCTCCCCACCGCTCCGGTCAAGCTCGGCGACGACGCGCTGGTGAAGGACGCAGCGGTGCGGGGGCGGCGGCGCGAAGGGATCGGCCGGGTCCTCCTGGCGTACGGCCGGCGCGCCGCAGCGATCGCGCACCTGAGCGCAGCGGTCAGCGACCTCGGCGCCGACGGAGCGCGCGCGGCAGAGGCCTGGGTCGACGCAGAGATCGCCAGCGCCGCGGCCGACGCCGGGCTGGGCGATCTGGTCGCCGCCGAGGCGCGCATCACCGCCCTGATCGAGAAGGCCGCCGAGCCGCTCCGCCCGCGCGCGCTGGAGTCGCGGGCCTGGATCCGCGGCGCGCGAGGCGAATGGGGCGCAGCGATCACCGACGCGCGCGAGGCCGTGCGAATGGCCCGCGAGACGCTGGGCGAGAGCCATCCCGCGGCGATCGACGCGCTGTTTGCCCTCGGCAGCGTCGAGGCCGGGTCGGGCGCGATCGCGTCGGCGACCCCCAAGCTCGAGGAGGTGGTGAAGCGCCGCGCCGCGCAGTCGGGCCCGCGCAGAGCCGAGGCGATGTTCGCGCTGGCCCGCGCCACCGCGAAGTCGTCGCCCGATCGCGGGCGCGCGCTGGCCGCCGAGGCGCGCACGGTCGCGACCGGGGACTCGGCCTTGATCGCCTCGATCGACGCCTGGCTGGGCGGACGCTGAGTCGCTCCCCCGGGCCCTTGCCTGCTATGCTCGGCGCCGTGGGCCGTAACGACTCCGAAGACGGCGAGATGCCGACCTTCGTGGCCATCTCGCGCGCCGACGACGACGATGTCCTGATCGGCGATGTCGACGACGCGAACATCCCGGCTTTCACGCACACGCTGATGCCGATCGATCGGCCGCTCGCCACGCTCTCGGCGACGCCGCGCGATGCGCTGATGGGCATCGACATCAACGAGCCGACCGACACGCTGATCGATCCGCGCCTCGCGGCGCCGGAGATGAAGGAGGCGTCGCAGAAGAAGTGGCTCGCGCCGCTGCTCCTCCTGGTGGCGATCGGCGCGGTCGCGGGCGGTGGCATCATGATGCTGACGGGATCGGGCGGTCTGCCGCCGCTCCCGCCGCTGGCCGCGGCCGTCGCAGGCGGGGGATCGATGGCGGAGCACGATCTGGCCTTCCTCGCGCGGCGCTGGCCGGCCGGCTCGCTGGCGATCGGCGCGGTCGGTGCGGTCGCGGCGCCCTCGGTCGCGCCCTCGGTCGCGCCCTCGGTCGCGCCCTCGATCGAGCCTTCGTCCCCTCCGCCTTCTCCGTCGGCCACGTCCCGACCGCGTCCCTCTTCCGTGGCGCCCACGCCGCGCGCGAGCCCGGTCGAGGCTCCGGTCGTCACCGAAGGCCCCGACGCCACCGCGAGCATCGTGGCGAAGAAGGGCGCCGACGCTGCGACCGCCGAGATCCTGATCGATGGCCGCTCGGTGGGCCAGGCTCCGTTGCGCCTGGCGATCCGCCCCGGCCGACATACCTTCGAGGCCAAGAGCGCCGCGGGCCGCACGCAGCAGACGATCGTGCTCACGCCCGGCGAGTCGCGCCGCATCGTCCTCGAGCTGAGTCACTGATGAGCGTCCTCCTCCTCGCCCTCGCCCTCGCCGCGCAGTCCCCGACCGCGCTCGATCGATCGCGCGGCGCCCTCGCCGATGCCGACTTCGAGGGCGCGCTGACGTTCGCGGAGGCCGCCGAGGTCGAGGCCGCCGATCGCGTCGCGCTCGGCGAGGTCTATCGCCAGCAAGGTCTGGTGCGCGAGGTCCTGGGCCGCGCCGATCACGCGCTGATCGCGTTTGTCCGCGCGATTCGCTGCGATCCGACCCTCGAGCTCGACAAGCGCAGCACCAAACGCTCGACCGTCGAGCTGTTCACGCTCGCGCGCGCTTTTTACGAGTCGGGATCCGACATCGTGCGCGTGCGAAAGAAGCTCGACGTCCGCACCGGCCGCGACGAGACGCTGTGCACGTCGGCGGTCACCGCGCTCGCCCCGCCGGTCTCGACGCAGGCGCCGCGCGCGACCGGCACGCTCTGGCCGGTGTACACTCTCGGAGGGATCGCGATCGCCAGCGGCCTCGCCGGCACGGTGCTCGGCGCGTTCGCCGTCGCCCGCAACAACGACTGCCAGAACCAGACAGCAGAGGCTACGTACGGCGCCTGCGACGCCACGGCCACGCGACTCGAGATAGGCGCCAACATCGCGTGGGCGGGCGCCGGGCTGACCGCCGCGGGCGCGCTGCTCGCCTGGCTGGCGACGGAGTGAAGATGCGACGTTTTTTCGTTGGTTTTTTGCTGCTCGCGGGCTGCCAGGGGAACCGCACGCCGCCGATCGTCGCGGGCGACGGACTGAACATCGCGGAGGGGACCGAGGCTCGCACCATCTCGCTGAATGCAAGCCAGATCGTCTTGACCCGCGCGGCCTGCGAGGAAGGAGGCACAGTGAAGCGCGAAGGCGACGGCTGGGTCTGCACCACGTTTTCGGAGGAGAACAAGCGCGACAGCGACCTGATCGGGAGGATCGTGCGGCTCGAGCAGGCGCGGCCGCTCTTCACCACCGTGCGCGGCTGCCAGGTCTCGTCCGATCCCGGTGCGAACCTGAAGTGGGTCGCCGACTGCGTCACCCACAGCGGCCTCACCGCGGCGCCGCTCGTGCTGCGCTGTCCGGTCGCGCTCAGCACCGACAATCCGGGGTGGAATCAGCTCTTCATCTGGGCCGATGACGCCGACCTGAGCACGCCCGATGCGAGCACGGTCGACGTGTCGATCCTGACGATCGATACGATGGGCGTGGCCAATGGCCGCGGATTCCAGCGTGTCAACGGCACCACCCGCGCTTTGGGGAGCCCACAGCCGCAGGTCGCCACCTTCACGGCCGTGAATCCGCGCGCCTTCGAGCTCGAGGTGACGCTGAAGACGGAGCCGACGGTCGCAGCCAGCTACCCGCGCGCGCGGTTCTGCGGCTTCGGGCTGGCCGCGCGCTGACGGCACGGCTACGGTGGTGGAGCGATGCTCCGCACCCTCACCGCGCTGGCGCTGGCCGCGGCCCACCTCGGCTGCGGTGACAAGCGCTACCTCGCGGAGGAGCCCTGGGCGCACGCGCCCGACGTGCGCATCGCGCTGGTACACCACGATCACAACACCATCGTCGCGCTCGGGCCGACCGAGAAGTTCGACATCAGCCTCGACCCCGACGCGACCGAGCGACACGGCACCGATGTCTGGCTGCTCGCCTATCGCGCCGACACGCTGAAGACCGCGTTCCCAGGGTTCGCCAGCGTCGCCGAGCTCGCGCCACGGCTCCGGCCGGCGGTCGCGCCCACGCCGGGTTTTGTAGCTCCAATGGCCGACGAGATCCTGTTCGCGCACCTCGGCCCCGACACGTCGTCGGCGCTCCAGTACGAGAAGAAGACGTGGGCCGATCTCGCGGCCGCGGGCCTCGAGGTTCGCTTCGCGGTCGAGACCGAGGCGTTCTGTGGCGGCTACACCGTCGACACGTTCCCTGCGCCCGCGGGCCTCCATCTCGATGCGGTGGCGGCGCCCGATGAGGACCATCCGATGCTCGTCGGATCCGATCGTTCGAGCACGACCACCGCGTCGCTCTATCGCTTCGACGACGGCACGTTCACGCGCGTGGGGATCGCCGGTCGCGGGCCGATCACCGAGAAGATGGCCTTCGATCCGAAGTCGCAGTCGCTGTGGCTGATCGACGCCGAAGATCGTCCGGTGCACCTCGGGCTCGACGCGCAGCGCCTGCCCATCCCGACGCTGCCGCCGTATCGCGGGCGCGTGCCGCGCGTGCGCGAGGTGGCCGCGGGGCTCGATGGAACGGTGATGATCCTGGCGCAGGCCGAGTCGGCGGGGACGCCGTTCCCGATCAACGTCCCGTTCGTCATCGACCTCACCGGCGAGTGGAAGCTGGGTTTCAAGACCAACGAGGTCCCGGCGACGCCGTTCCAGCTGCTCGAAGTGGTGGGCACGCGCCGCGCGGCGGCATGGACGCTCTGCTGGATCTCGACGTACCTCGATCCGGATCAGACGACCGGCTGGAACATCGAGTTCGCCGACATCGAGTGCGATCGCCACGGCGTGCCGACGACGGTGCGCGACGTGTCCGGCCATCTCGATCAGTTCGTCGTCGTGGGCACCGCCGGCCTGGTCTCGTTCCGCGACGAGGAGAGCAAGACCTGGCCGCGCCCCGACGATCCCTCCAGCGGATCACCGGGCCCGGGCTATCCTGAGCTGCTCACCGCGGCGGCGCTCGGGGACGGTCGCGCGATCGTCGCGGGCAACGAAGGGACGCTGCTGTTCCGCACGCACGGCGGCTGGTGCACGCTCGATCCGCAGCTCGCTGGCCACCGAATATTCCGCTCCGCGCGCTCGCCGACATTCGAAACCGTGTATCTCATCGCCGACGATGCGAGCCGGGTAGGCAACTCGGCGTCGACGCTGATCCGGGTGCGGCTGTAGGATTTCGCGCAACGATGCGATCCACGCAAAGTCTCGATATTTGTCGATGCTCCCGCACCTGCTATGGTCTTGGGGCGTGACGAGCGACTCGCCCACCACGGCCGCGTGCCTCTACGTCGTGTACGAGCACACGCGGCCGCGCAACGCGCCGATGCGCGTCTGGCTCGGTGACGCCGAGTCGATCACCCTCGGCCGTGGCGCCATCCGCAGCGTCGAAGCGCAGTTCGATCACGACGTCCGCACGCTCGAGCTGAAGATCCCCGACGCGCGCATGTCCTCGCGTCACGCGCGCCTGATGCGCGTTCGCGGCCGCTGGATCCTCGAAGACCTCGGCTCGAAGAACGGCACCTTCGTCGGCGAGCAGCCGGCCGAGCACACGCCGCTCGAGGCGCGCACGCTGATCCAGGTCGGCCACACGTGGCTGATGTTCGATCCGCGGGCCGTCGTCCCCGCCGGACACCCGCTCGCGTCCGTCCACGAAGCCGCGCTCGACGACCCGTTCGCCACGCTGGTCCCGCACCTCGAGCACGAGATGGCGACCGCGCGCGAAGCCGCCGCGCGCGACGTCCCGGTGCTGATCGTAGGTCCGTCCGGTCCCGCCACGAGGAAGATCGCCCGCGCGATCCATCGCCACAACACCGGCGCCGGTCCGGTGTTCCTCGACGAGGTCGGCGATCTGTCGCCCGAAGCGCAGGCCGATCTGGTCGGCGCTGGCGTCACCGTTCGCCTCCCGCCGCTCGGCGAGCGCACCGAAGATCTCGGCCTCCTCGTCGCCCGTATTCTCGGTGATCACGCGCTCACGCCCGAGGCCGCGCTCGCGCTCTTCACCCATCCCTGGCCGGGCAACGCGCGCGAGCTCGAGGACGCGCTCTACACCGCGCTCATCCTCGCGGCCGACAGCCCGATCGACGTCACGCACCTCCCCGACATCGACGGCGACGAGGAGAGCGAGCACCCTCACCGCGACGAGCTCGTCCGCCTGCTCACGCTCCACCGCGGCAACGTCGGCGCCGCCGCCCGCGCGATGGGCAAGGCGCGGATGCAGATGCAGCGCTGGATGAAGCACTACGCGCTCGAGAGCGACCAGTTCCGGCGCTGAACCGATGGAACGATCTCCGCTCTCCCTCGAAACCCCGACGCCCCTGGTTCCTCCGCCAGGCTTCGCGCAGCGCCTCTTCGATCTCGGTGTGCCGCTCGACGAGGCCAAGATCGGGCAGCTCGGCAACTATCTCGCGCATCTCCTGGCGATGAACCAGCACATGAACCTCACGGCGATCGATGATCCGATCGAGGTCTGGGAGAAGCACGCGCTCGATTCGCTGGCGCTGGTGCCGTTCCTGTTCACCAAGGCCACGGTGGTCGATGTCGGATCGGGCGGCGGCGTGCCGGGCGTGCCGCTGGCGATCGCGCGGCCGGATGTCGCGGTGACGCTGATCGATTCGACGCAGAAGAAGGCGGCTTTTCTGAGCCAGGTCGCAAGGGCGCTGCGGCTGCGCAACGTCGCCGTGCTCGCCGAGCGCGCGGAGAAGATCGGCACACGTTTCGACATCGTGACGGCGCGGGCGGTGTCGCGGCTGATCACGCTGGTGCCGATCGTCGCGCCGCTCGCGAAGCCGGGCGGCACCTTGCTCCTGGTGAAGGGTCAAAAAGCGGCGGAAGAGCTGGAAGAGGCTGCGGCGGTGCTCGCGGCGGCCGGGCTGACGCACCAGAAGACCGTCACCACCGCGACCGGACGCATCGTCGTACTCATCAAGGCGAAATGATCTCGGGCACACCGCTCAGCGCGGTCGTGAAAAATCGCAATCGCTGCGCGACGGCCGCGGAAGAATTCTGGGGGCAATAGTGTCCCTCGAGCTGCTCTTCGCAACCCGGCGTGACGCCCGGGACGAACTGAAAAAACGCGCTGGTGCGCAGCGGGCCATTCACCAGCGGTAGAAAGGGCACCCGGCGCGCGGCAGGCGCGAGCTGCGAAAGATCGAGCTGCCAGGCGAGGGAGTCGGTGGCCGAGTTCGGGATGAAATGATCGCCCAGGCCTTCGGTGACGAGCAGGGTGGGTCGCATGGTCATCGACGTCGAGATAGTTTGCCGCGCGAAGAAGCGGGCGTGCACGTGGCCGTCCTGATCATCGAAGAGGGTCTGGAAGAGAGATAGTCCGACCCAGATCTCCGCCGCGCTGAGGTTGGGGAGGAGCGCGCCGAGCTCGAGGACGAAGCGCGGGCCGGCCTGGTGGATGAGGGTCTCGACCAGGCGCGCGCCGCCGACGGTGAGCGCGGCGGCGTGGATCTCCGGCGCGTAAGGGACGAGCGCCGAGCCGCGCACCGCGCCCTCGCTGACGCCGTAGTAGAGGAGCGGCGCCGTGTGATCGAGCTCGGCGATCGGACCCGGTGCCCGCAAGGTCTGGATCAGCGCGAGCTGCTGGCCCGTCGTGTCGAGCCAGTACTCGGGGAGCCGGTGGTTGCGGAGCAACGCCTGCAGCGTCGCGAGCACCTGGCGCTGGCCGGCCACGGCGGGATCAGCTGCGCCGGGGCTCACCTCGCGGTTGAGGACGTCGGTGAAGCCGATGACCGCGAACCCGGCGGTCGCGAGCGACTCGCGCGCCACGGAGATCGTCGTCTCGGACGAGCCCGGATTTCCATGCTGGAAGATGATGATCGGCGCCGGCGTCGCGCGGCGCGGGAGCGCGAGCACGAAGTCGCGACCGACGGTGGCGGTGGTGGCGAGCGAGCCGTCGCCGTTGCGCGAGAGGTTGTCGCCGTCGCCGCTCTCGCGCCAAGAAGGCGTCGAGAACTGGCCGCGCACGATCAGCGCGATCGGGCCGGTGCCATCGCCGTCCGCCTCGGTCGAGGTGACGGTGAGCGGAGGCAGCGTCAGCGTGGCCAGACGCGCCCGCATCGCCAGCACGTCGTCCGGCACGCGATCCACGCTGCGTACGGTGAAGCGCAGGACCAGCGCGATATCCTCGCGCGGGATCGGCGGCTGGGCGTGCTCTTCCACCGCGGTGAGCGCCGGCGCGATCACGCTGCGGAGCGGGGCGATCTCGGGGGCCTCACCGGGCTGCGCCGGCGCCATCGCTCGCATGAGCGAAGCATCTGCGGACAGCGGGCTGTAGCGCGTCGAGAGCGCGCGGCGGGTGATCACCAGCGCGTAGGTGCGCCGCGGCTCGAGCGGAATGCCCGGAAAAACGAGCAGCGAATGCGATGTCGCGCCGCTCACGCTCTCCTCGTCGCGGGCGTCGATGCGGAACGGGACGCGCTGCGCGTAGGTAGCGCTGGCTGGATCGATGTCGAAGAGACCGATCGATCCGAGCGGGTCGCTCCCGTCGCGCGGGAAGCTGGCGACGCTCGCCGTGGAAGAGAGCTCGACCACTGCGTGCGCGATCGGGCTGAAGCCGTCGAGGAGCGCGGTGCGATCGATCAGCGCCTGGTAGAGCGCGAGCTCGCGATCGGCCAGCTCCGCGGGGATGGGGATGTCGAGCGCGCCGCCTGCAGCGCGGAAGAGATCATCGGGAAACGGCGACAAACGGCGCTTGTCGCGGCGATCGTAGAGCACGCGGACCTCGGGGCCCGCGGTGGCGGTGTCGACGGTGAGGATGCTCTCGCCCCCGGTGAACGCGAGCGTGCAGCGCGCGCCCGCAGGGAGCTCGGGCGACGGGTTGACGATGACCGTGCTCGAAGTGAGCGCGAAGAAGGTCGCCGCCACCGGAGCGCCGGCGCAATTCAGCGCGAGCGGTGGGTCGCTGACGGGGCCGCCGAAGTCGAGGCGGAGCCAGGCCGATCGCGGGACGGCGCGGGCGCCATCGCGCGGGTCGCTCCTTCGCAATGCGGGGAAGATCAGCGCGGCGGCGTCGGGGCCGCTCGCATCATCGTTCGTGCTGGCGTCGCTGCTCGAGACGACGCCGACGTCCGCGCTCGTGCTCGGGTCGCTGCACGCGACGAAGAAGGCCAGCGCCGAGATGGAGACCGCTCGCATGTCCGGTCGCAGATGACAGACTCAGCGTCCGAGAATCAAGTTATCCCGAGAAAACGGGCCAAATAGCCGGCAGTTTGGCCCTCTTTTGCCTGCGCGACCTCGCGCGGTGACCCCGCCACCACCACGCGTCCGCCCTCCTCGCCCGCGCCGGGACCGATGTCGATCACATGATCGCTGCCTGCGACGACGCGCATGTCGTGCTCCACGACGATGACGGTGCTGCCCGCGTCGACCAGCGCGTCGAGCTGCACCATCAGCTTCTCGACATCGGCGGGATGGAGGCCGGTGGTGGGCTCGTCGAGGATGTACATCGTCGCGCCGCGGGCGCGCTGGAGCTCGGTCGCCAGCTTGATGCGCTGGGCCTCGCCGCCCGACAGCTCGGTCGCGGGCTGGCCGAGGCGCAGGTATCCGAGGCCCACTTGCCGCAGGACCTCGAGCGAGCGCAGCACCGGCGCCTCGTCGACGAAAAAGTCGGCCGCGGCGTCCACCGTCATCTTCAGGACCCCTGCGACGTTCTTCCCGTTGAGCTCTACTTCCAGGGTCTTCTCGTTGTAGCGCGCGCCGTGGCAGGTCGGGCACGGGGCGTACACGCTGGGCAGGAAGAGGAGCTCGACGAACACGAAGCCCTCGCCCTCGCATGTCTCGCAGCGACCCTTCGCGACGTTGAAGGAGAAGCGGCCGGCGTCGTAGCGGCGGGCTTTGGCCGTCTTGGTCGCGGCGAAGAGCTTCCGTACGTGATCGAACAGGCCGGTGTACGTCGCGAGGTTCGAGCGCGGGGTGCGGCCGATCGGCTTCTGATCCACCACCACCAACCGCTTGATGTGCTCGAGGCCGGTGGTGATACGTCCACCGGTGGTGATCGGCGCGTTGCTCTCGAGATCGTCGAGCTCCTCCGCCTCGGCCTGGTGGCCGAGCGCGCCCGCCACCAGCTCCGCCAGCGCCTGGCTCACGAGGCTGGATTTGCCGGAGCCGGAGACGCCGCTGACGGTGGTGAGCACGTTGAGCGGGAACGCCACGTCGAGCCCGTGCAGGTTGTTGCGCGTGACCCCGGTCAGCCGCAGCCAGCCGCGCGGCGACCGCGGCTTGCGCGCCGCGAGCTTCGCGTCGACCGGAGCGAAGAGGTGGCGCCGCGTCTGCGAGGCCTCGACGTCTTTCAGGCCCTGCGGCGGGCCGCTGTAGATCACGTGCCCACCGTGCTCGCCCGCGGCCGGACCTATGTCGACGATCCAGTCGGCGCGGCGGATCACGTCGAGATCGTGCTCCACCACGAAAAGGGAGTTGCCAGAGGCCTTGAGCCGATCGAGCGCGTCGAGCAGCGCCTCGGTGTCGGCCGGGTGCAGCCCCGCCGACGGCTCGTCCAGCACGTACACGACGCCGAAGAGGTTCGAGCGCACCTGGGTCGCGAGCCGCAAGCGCTGGAGCTCACCGGGAGATAGTGTGGGTGTGCTGCGATCCAGCGAGAGATATCCCAGACCGAGATCGAGCAATACTTCCAGCCGCGAGGCGAGATCGGCGCAGATCCGCTCGGCGACCATGACCTTCTCGGGGTGACCGTCGTCGACCAGCTCGTGCGCGGCGAGCAGCGTGGCCAGCCGTCCCAGCGGGACGCGCGATAGCTCCGCGATATCCATCCCGGCGAACTTCACGCTCAGCGGCTCGCTTTTGAGGCGCTTCCCGTGGCACTCCGGACACTCGGTGTTCAGGAGATACTTAGAGACGCGCTTCTTCATCAGCGCGCTTTGAGTATTGGCGAAAGTATGGAGCACGTACTTTCGGGCGCCGGTGAAGGTGCCGTTGTAGCTCGGCTCCTCCTTTCGCCGGCGGGCGCGCTTCACCTCGTCGAGATCGAAGCCGGCCCACACCGGGACGGTCGGGGTCTCCTCGGTGAACAAGATCCAGTTGCGGATCTTCTTCGGCAGATCGCGCCAGGGCGTCTCGATGTCGTGACCGAGCGAGACCAGGATGTCGCGCAGGTTCTGACCGTGCCACGCGGGCGGCCACGCGGCGACCGCGCGATCGCGGATGCTGAGCGAGTCGTCCGGGACCATCGACGCCTCGGTGGCGTCGTACAGCCGGCCGAGCCCGTGACACGTCGGGCACGCGCCCTGCGGCGTGTTGGGCGAGAAGTCCTCGGCGTGGAGCATGGGCAGCTTCGCCGGGTACGATCCGGCGCGCGAATACAGCATGCGGATCAGGTTCGAGAGCGTGGTGACGCTGCCTACGGAGGAACGCGAGGTCGGCGATCCACGCTGCTGCTGGAGGGCCACCGCGGGCGGCAGTCCCTCGATGTCGTCGACCTCCGGCACCCCCATCTGGTCGAACAGCCGGCGGGCGTAGGGCGCGACCGACTCGAGGTAGCGGCGCTGGGCCTCGGCGTAGAGGGTGCCGAAAGCGAGCGACGATTTGCCTGATCCCGACACGCCGGTGAACACCACCAGCGCGTCACGCGGGATGTCGACATCGACATTTCGGAGGTTGTTCTCGCGGGCGCCGCGCACGCGGACAAAGCCTCGCGGGGATGGCGCGTTCACCTCGCGGATCGTAGCATCACCGGGTGCGGGAGGGTCCTCGCAACGTCGCGGGGGCGCAGCGACCTTAGTTTTGCAGCCAAGAAGCGCTAGGATAGCCGTGGATGCCGCCCGGCACACTGCACCTGCTGAGAGAGGACGAAGTGGCCCTCTTCGCGGTGATCGTGCTGGAGGCCCTCTGCTGGGGGCTGATCGCGCGGGCGCACGCCCTGCCCCTGCTCCGCGTGGTGCGCGGGCCGCTGGGGTACATCTTCGCAGCGTCTGGCCTCCTCGTGCTCGGCTCGGTCATCGAGGACGTCCGCCCGGCGGAGGTGCTGATCCTGCTGGCGTGCGGCGTCATCCCGGCGATCGCGCTGACGCTGGAGCGCACGCAGCCGCGCTCGCTGGGAAAGGTGCTGTGGATCGTGACGCTGGCGCCCGCCGCCGCGATGACCGTGCTCACGATCCGCGGCTTTGCCATCCCGGCGATCGCCTGTGCGAACCACATGATCGATCACGCGGAGGTGCATCGCCAGTGGCGCCTCGAGTACCGGGCGCTGCTCGAGCTCGAGGCGATGCGCGCCCGTCAGACCGGTGAGTCGCGCTTCGAGCTCGACGCCGACGATCTCCCGCCGGCCAGCGACGTCGAGGTGACCCAGGCGGTCGGCCCTCCCGAAGGCTGGGCGTACACCGCGACCCCGAAGAACTGCGGCAACTGTCGCTCCTTTTACCTCGACTCGAACGACGTGGTGCGGAGCGCGCGCCGGCGAACCGCGATCAACGGTGATCGCCGCGTGTACAACGACGAGATCCACTACATTCGCAACGTCATTCACGATGGTTGCTACGTCCTCGGCGACGTCCTGTGCCACTGAGCAGCGCGCCCTCGGCCACGCCGTTGGTGACGCCGACCGCCGCGCCCCAGTCCGGCGCCGGGGCCACGCTGGCGGCGAGGTCACGGGCATGGTCATCACAATCGGGCTTCGACCGGGGGCGTTTCGACGATCGGCTCTGGCTCCTTTCGGAACACGCCCTCCCACTTGGCGATGACGACGGCGGCGAGACCGTTGCCGATGACGTTGATCATGGTGCGGGCCATGTCCATGAGCTCGTCTACGGCGAGGAGCATGGCGATGCCCGCCTCGCCGGGCAGACCAAAGCTCGCGCAGGTGCCGGCGATGATCACCAACGTCGCGCGCGGTACGCCGGCGACCCCCTTCGACGACAGCATGAAGGTGAGCAGCATGATGAGCTGCGTGCCGAGCGACATCTCGATGTGCGCGGCCTGCGCGATCGTGACCGACGCGACGACGAGATAGAGCGTCGAGCCGTCGAGGTTGAACGAGTATCCGGTGGGGATGACGAAGCTCGCGACGCGGCGCGGAACGCCGAACGCGACGGTGTCCTCGAGCAGGCGAGGGAGCGCCGCCTCGCTGGACGCGGTGGAAAATGCTGTGATCGCAGGCTCGCGGATGGCGCGCAGGAACTCGAAGACCTTGATGCCGCAGATCAGCATGATCGGCACGAAGACGCAGAAGAAGAGGATCGCGAGCGCGAAGTAGAGGCTGCCCACCAGCGTCATGTACTTGCCGATGAGGTGGACGACCGCCGGCCAGCCCTTCACGAAAACGCCGTCGATCTCCTTGCCGGCGGCCATGTGGCTCACGTTGTAAGCCATCGCGCCGAACACACCGATCGGCGTGAGGCGCATGACCATGTCGGTGTACTTGAACATCACCTGGGCGACGGCCTCGAAGAAATTGAGGACTATTTTTCCCTGCTCCCCCTTCACCCGCGTGAGCGAGATGCCAAACAGCGCGGCGAAGACCACCACCGGCAAGATGTCGCCCTCGGCCGCGTGCTTGATCAGGTTCGAGGGAAAGAGGTGGAGCGTGATCTCCCAGCCGGTCTGCGGCTTCGCGAGCGCCATGTCGGTGTGGCTGGTGAGATCGATGGGCAGACCATCGCCCGGGCGGAGCCAGTTGACGACGAAGAGGCCGATGAACAGCGCGATGGTGGTGACGACCTCGAAATAGAGCAGCGCTTTTCCGCCCATCCGGCCGACCGCCTTGAGATCGCCGGTCTGGGCGATGCCGACGACGATGGTGGAGAAGAGGAGCGGGACGATCAGGCCCTTGATCAGCTGAATGAAAGCCTTCGAGAGGAAGCGAAAGCCGTCATACGCGACCGGATACTGGTCCTGCGGCAGGAACCCGCCCAGCACGACGCCCATGACGATACCCACGAAGATCCAGAACGTGCTCCGCCGATAAAACGGCTTGGGACCCGACATCGGGGCGGAGTCTACGGCACAGACGCTCGTTCGTGCGATAGTAACGCATGCGGATCGTGGTCTCGCCTGCCGGCTCGCGTGGCGACTTTCAGCCGATGCTGGCGCTGGCGGTGGGGCTGCGCGCGGCGGGCCATGACGTCCTGATGGTCGTCAGCCCCAACTTCGAGCCGGAGGCACAGGCGTTCGGGATCCCGATGGCCCCGGTGGGCCTCGACGTCGAGGCGTATATGCGCTCGTCGCGCGTCGAGGCTTCGCCCCTGCGGGCAGCGTACGAGCTGTTCAGGATGGGCCGCAGCGAGGTCGTCCGACTCATCGACGAGTCGCTGCCGCTGATGAAAGGCGCGGACGTGATCATCGGCGCCGGCGCCCAGATCGCCGCCCCCACGGTGTGTGAGCTGACCGGAATTCCGTACGTCTATTTCGCCTACGCGCCGCACACGCTGCGATCCGAGCATCACCCCGCGTTCACGATGCCCTTCCAGGGGCTCCCCCGGCTGGTGAACCGGGCGCTGTGGAGCACGTTCGTGGGCACCCTGCGCGCGGCGTTCGGCGGCCCGCTCGACGCGAAACGCGCGGCGCTCGGGCTAGGGCCAGTGAAGGACTGGTACGATCACTTCTTCCCGATCAGCCGCATGATCCTCGCCGCGGATCCCGAGCTGGCGCCGCTCCCTCCGGATCTGAGATTGCCGCGGCCGCCGACGGGCGCGCTGCATTTGCCCGATCATCGGCCGCTCGATCCGGCGCTCGAGCGCTTCCTCGATGAAGGGCCGCCGCCGGTCTACATCGGCTTCGGCAGCATGCCGGATCGTCGTCCGGAGCGGACCACGAAGCTGATCATCGACGCCGCGCGCGCCGCGGGCACGAGGCTGGTGCTCTCGTCGGGGTGGGCGCGGTACGGCGCGGGCGTGGCCGCGGACGATGTTCACGTCGTGGGCTCCGCCTCGCACAACCTCTTGTTTCCGAGGGTCGCGGCGGTCGTGCACCACGGTGGCGCGGGCACGACCGGCGCGGCGCTGCGCGCGGGTCGACCGCAAGTGGTGGTGCCGCACGCGTTCGATCAGTTCGGCTGGGCCCGCTGCGTCGTCGAGGCGGGGATCGGTCCACAGTCGCTCGCGCGATCGGACCTGTCGACGAGCGCGCTGACTCACCGGCTGCAAGCGGTCATCGGCGAGCACCGCTATGCCCGGCGCGCCGGCGAGATCGCGGCCGTCGTGCAGGCGCGGGACCCGATCGACGCGGCAATTCGTGCGGTAGAGGCGATACTATCTCAGACCTTCGGCGTGCTGAACCACTGATCAGCGCTCGTCGCGGTGTGACCATCCTTGTACGTCACGTTGCTGCGCCCGGTGATCACGTTGCCCTTGCCGTCCGTCTCGTTCTTGGCGGCCTTGTCCATCTCGTCGACGTCGATGCGGGTCAGCACGTCCTTGGCCGGCCGCAAGTTACCTTGCCCATCGAGGAGCTGGAGCTCCTTCCCGGCGCGGCTGTTCGGGTCGGTGAGGTCGATGTAGCGCTTGCCGTTCGCGTCGGTCTTGATCTCCGAGGCGAAGTCGCGCGCGAGCTGGTTGTAGCCGTCGGTGTACTTGCCGTTGTGGTCGCCATAGACGTCGTTGCCGTCGACCACGTCGTTCTTCTTGATGCCGTCACCGTCCTTGTCGCGGACCAGCCAGGCCTCGTTCGCGTTGAGGCCGCCGGACGTGGTGGTCTGGCCGCCCTTCTCCTTGAAGCCGTTGAGGTCGATCGCGAAGCCGTTGGTGCTGTTGAGCTGCGCGTCCTTGCCGTCGAGCGCGATCTTGATCGGTGAGTGCAGCTCGGTGCCCGCCACGTCGTAGGTCGTCTCGCCGACCTTGACCTGACCGCCGGCGCTGCGATCGAAGTTGCGACCAACCTTGTCCTTCATGTGCTGCGCGTGCGCGCCGACGTTGAGCGACGTGTTCTCGACGATGTCCTTGGTCCGCACGGTGTCGAGGATCGCGCCCTTCTCGCTGAGGATGAACGACTTCCCGTCGGGGACCTTCTTCGCCAGCGTCGCGCGCACCGCCGGATCCGTGCTCTCGAGCAGCGCGCGAACCTTGGCCGCGTCCTCCTGCGAAATCGCGCTGTGGGTCCGCTCGCCCTTGCGATCGGCGACGCCGTCGGCGCCGCGCAAGAGCTCCTTGAGGCCGTTGCGCACGGTCGAGCCACCGAACTTCTTCAGATCGCCGACGATGAACGCCTTCTCGGGCGTGGAATCGGAGGTCGGCTCATCCGGCGGCGGGCAGACGGTCGGGAGGTTGTCGTACGGGAGGCCGGTCGAGCGCGGGTCCGGCATCGAGGGGCCCGGCATGGTCGGGCACGCCTGGTTGAGCTGGCGGGCGAGCGTCGACGCCATGTCGAAGTTGCCGTTGCCGCACGTGCCCTGCGGGCCGCGGTAGGCGAAGTTGGCCGGGAGCTGGCGGTTGCCGTCGCCGATGATCCGCGGCATCGAGCGGCAGCTGGTGTTCTGCGGGAGCTGGCCGTTGCCCGGCTGCCACTGGCTGCGCGACATGGGGCCCGACTTCTCGCGCGCCGCCATCGCCTGCATCTGCGCCTGCATCTGGGCCTGAGCCGCCTGGATGATGCTCATCCACATGTTGTTGAACATGGCCTGATCGGGCACTCCGCCCATCTGCATGCCGAGCGTCCCAGGCATCCCCGTCATGCTGCGGTTGAGGGCATCGAAGTCGTTGCTCATGTGCCGAGAGGTAATCGCAAAGCGCAGGCCACACGCCCAAGCGAGCGCCACCACACGATCTGTCGGCTGGCCCCGGCATGTCGTGCATGCCCGACACGACGGATCGAGGCGGCCGCTCCTCAGTGTAAACAGGCCTCCACAATTGCGGAGCCGCGTTCGCTGCAGGCAAGGTCACGGCCGTGAAGCGAGCTCTCGTCGCGATGGCGCTCGTCGCCGGCTGCGGTCAGGCCCAAGAACTCGAGGAGGCGCGATCCGACCTCAGCGCCTCCGCCCGCCGCGCGCGCGCCGAGATGATCCGCGACGTCGCCTTCATGAACGGCATCACCAACGGCGCCCTCCTCGGCGGCATCGGCGACACCGAGACCGGCCTCGCGCACTGCTGGTCCGAGGCGACGTGGGCCTGCCAGGGTCCCAACTCCAGCTCGTGCGGCGGCGGCCCGGTGATCGCCGGAGCGGGCGACGGCCCGTGCAACTTGCTACAGGGCGGCCTCGGCATCTTCCAGTTCGATGGCGGCACGTTCGATCAGACACTGGCGCGCGACGGCGTCGAGATCCTCACCATCGAAGGCAACGTCGCGCACGTCATCCCGTTCGTGACCAACATGGTCATCCGCTCGATGTTCATCGATGGCGTCGACACCGAGGTGCAGGCGCTCGACTGGATGAACCAGGTGCCGATCCAGCCGGGCGACGCGCGCTACGAAGCGTGGATCAGCACCGTCACGCGCTACTACAACGGCTGCTCGCCGACCTCGTCGTGCTGGATGACGCGCCGCGGGCACTACGAGACCAACACCCGCGAGATCGACGCCGAGATGGGCGCGGCCTTCTGGGGCCGCTACACGACGCCGCCGCCGACCTGCCTGCCTGTGCCGCGCGAGGGCCGCACCATCGACGAGACCGACGGCTGCTACACCGACGGCGGCGCGCCCGCGAGCTGGCGCACCGAGATGGCCGGGCTCGGTGGGCGCCTGCGCTGGACGTACGCGTCGAACGCGGCCGACGACGACAACTTCGCCGAGTGGCAGATCGACCTCGCGATTCCCGGGAAATACAGGATCGAAGTCTACACCCCGCGCTCGGAGTTCTTCGCCAGCAAGCACGCACGCTACATCGTCACGCGCGGCAGCGAGCGCGACGAGGTGGAGCTCGATCAGAGCGCCGTCGATGGGTTCCAGTCGATCGGTGAGTACGAGCTCGCGGCGGGCGCAGCGAAGGTGCGGCTCGGCGACCGGACCGGCGAGCCGTACGCGCAGCGCGTGAAGATCGGGTTCGACGCGCTGCGCCTGACGCGCGTCGAGGCGCCCGCGGCCATGGTGGCGGAGGCGGATCCCATCGCGCAGGCCGGTGATCCGCCGGGTGAAGCACTGCCCCACGCGCCCGAAGAGGCGCCCCAGATCGAGGCCGAATCGTGCCAGACGAACTCAGGAAGCGCGCCGATGCTCCTAATCCTCGCCCTGCTGCTGGTACCATCTCGCGCATGCCGCGCGCGGGACTGAAGGGCTACAAGCCCAAGGGCGACGAGCCCACCGGCTTCACCATCAACCCGCCTGTCGAGCCGATGCTCGCCAAGCTCACCGAAGGCATGCCCGAAGGTGACAACTGGATCTACGAGCCGAAGTGGGACGGCTTCCGCGCGATCGTGTTCAAGGAAGGCGACACGATCTTCACGCAGAGCCGCGATCTCAAGCCGCTCGATCGCTACTTCCCCGAGCTGCTGAAGCCGTACCTCGCGTCGTTCCCGAAGAGCTGCGTGATCGATGGCGAGATCGTCGTCGCCGGCGACAACGGGCTGGAGTTCGAGACGCTGCAGCAGCGTCTGCACCCGGCCGCGAGCCGCGTCGAGAAGCTGAGCAAGGAGACGCCCGCGTCGTTCGTGGCGTTCGACCTCCTCGCGCTCGATGGCAAGGACATGCGCGGGGCGCTGCAAAGAGAGCGCCGGCAGGCACTGGAATCGGTGCTGCAGGACGCGCCCGCCCCGATCCACCTCACCTCCGCGACGCGCGATCGCGGCATCGCGCTCGAGTGGTTCCAGCGCTTCGAAGGGGGCGGCATCGACGGCGTGATCGCGCGGCCGCTCGATCAGCCGTACATGCCGGGCAAGCGCGTCCTCGCGAAGGTGAAGCACTCGCACACCGCCGACTGCGTGGTGGCCGGCTTTCGCTGGCACAAGGACGGCCCGGGCACGCTGATCGGATCTCTGCTGCTCGGCCTCTACGACGCGGGCGGCACGCTGCACCACGTGGGCGTGACCTCCGCCTTCCCGATGACGGAACGCAGGCGCCTCGCCGAAGAGCTCGCGCCGCTGCGCGAAGACGCGCTGAAGAACCACCCCTGGCGCGAGTGGGCCGAGGCCATGCAGCAGAACGCGCACATGCCGCAGGCCGGGAGCCGCTGGAGCGTCGGCAAGGACATGCGCTGGGAGCCCCTCCAGATCGAGCGCGTCGTCGAGGTGAAGTACGACCAGCTGCAAGGCGATCGCTTCCGCCACGGCGGCGTGTTCGTCCGCTTCCGCCCCGACAAGACACCCGCCGACTGCACCTACGCCCAGCTCGACGTGACCCCGCCCGAGGAGCTCGCCCAGATCTTCAAGGCGAGCTACTAGCACCCACGCCGCCCGGCCTCGAATCCGTAAAAAGACAATCCGGTTTGCGCCCTTGGCGTCTGCTTGGCGTCATCTGCGCGAGATCTTTTCGCGCAAAGGACACCAAAGCGGACGCGAAGGACGCGAATTTGGACTTCTTCTTCGGATCGGATCGGAGCTCAAGGCGGGCAGCTGATCGGCGTCATCGAGAACTGGATCGGCGCGACACCGTCGCCCGTGACCTCGACCTCGTACGTCTGGTCGCGCATCGGATTCCAGCCCATACGATCGATGCGCAGGCCGGACGAATTGCCGTAGTTGCCGTTCAACACCGCGATCGCGGTCGGGAGCACTGCGCCGTTCGAGCGGACCGTGATCGCGAGGTTGCTCGTCGGGACCTGCCCCTGGAGCGTCCACACCTGCCGGGCGAGGACGTCGGGCACGAAGCCGGGGGGCGGATAGGCGATCATCGCCGGGCCGGTGGACGAGCCGCCCGAGCCGAACACGCTGAGGCACGACGACGAGCCATAGTTGTTGCCACCGACGTAGGCACCGATGCCGACGTCCGACAGCGGTGGGTTGAGCATCCAGCGGCGGTGACCGAACGTGGTGTCGTTGCCGTTGTCCTCCATCCACTGATCGATCGCTTGCGCCGCAGTGCCGTTGCCCCAGGCGATGTTGCTCTGCCCCGCCGCGCCCGCGCCTTCGGCGGTGTAGCACTCGGCGCTCGGCGCGGGGCTGTGCGCCTGCGGTCCGACCGGGTTCCATGCGGCGATCAGCGCGCAGGCCTGGGCGCGGGTGTGCGCGCTCTCGGACTCGGTGGCGGGCCCGATCCCTGCGAGCCAGCGCTGGAACGTCAGCCGGCGGAGCGCGTCGTCGAGGCCGTCGCGCGAGACCGACCCCGGATCGCACATCGCGTTCGACTTCGAAAAGCCCCCGTTCGAAGCGTTCTCGATGTGCCCCATGCGGAACGCCGCGCAGACCTCGTCGCGGGTGTGGAGCGCCGGATTTCCCGGGACGTTGGCCACGCACATCGTGCCGTTGAGCACGAAGCCCGGCGGGCAGCGCATCCCGCCGTCGGGCGCAGCGACGACCGCCGCGTCATCGTCGAAGGGTGTGAAGCTGGAGTCGCGGCGCATCGCGGCGTCGGCGCGCACGGAAGCGTCGTCGGTCACCGCGCCGTCGTCACCGGCGCGCACGCCGACATCGCTGCGCACGAACGGCGGCTGGACCCGACCCTCGTCGCACGCCATCAGCACCAGAACGATCAGTGCGCGTTTCATGACTCCACCTTCTTCTTGGCCCGCGAAGGGCGCTTTGCTGGCGGTCCGCCCTCGGGCCAGTTGTTCTTCATCCAGAGCTGTCCCGGATCGAAGTCCGGGTCGAGCGATTCCTGCGGCGGGCGCTGATCTTCGGGGACGTGCTGCAGGTTCACGCGAATCCGGGTCCAGGTCGTATACCGGCCGCGCATCGAGTCGGTGAGGATGTCGGCGGGCTCGAGCAAAGGGACGATCGAAACGTGGCGCGCCTTCCAGCGCTCGAGCCCCGCCTGCGCATCGGCGAGCTTCTCCGCCCGCGCGATCTCGATGAGCGGCATCGTCGACTTGCGGCGACCACCTTCGGTCGTCCGCGACGCGCGTGAGAGCGCACGGGAAGGCTGCACGCGCGGCGGCTCGTCTTCCCCCTTCGCGTAGTGCGGCGGCCACGGGGCGTCGCCGAGATCTTGCTTCGTCGAGAGCTCGAGCAGCGCGTCCAGGGAGCAGGGGTGCTCGTCGATCTTCGCGTGGCGGTCACCGATGGAGACGAACCGCGCCGGCATCGTCGAGAGCGTGAAGTCACCCGGCGCGCAGGCATCGAGCTCCTCCCAGGTCACCGGCGCCGAGACGCGCGCGTCGGGCTTCGGCCGCACCGAGTAGGCGCTCGCGACGGTGCGATCCTTGGCGTTCTGGTTGTAGTCGATGAAGACGCCCTGCCGCTCTTCCTTCCACCACTTGCTGGTGGCGATGGTCGGCGCGCGCCGCTCGATCTCGCGCGCCAGCGCCAGCGCGGACCTTCGCACCTCGTCGAACGTCCAGCGCGGATGGATGCGCACCACCACGTGGATGCCGCGCGAGCCCGAGGTCTTCGGCCAGCCGACCAGCCCGAGGTCGTCGAGCGTCGCGCGCACGACCCGCGCGACCTCGCAGATCTGCGGCCACTCCACGCCGGCCACCGGATCGAGATCGACGCGCAGCTCGTCGGGATGATCGAGATCCTCCGCGCGCACCGGGTGCGGGTGCAGCTCGAGGCAGCCCTGGTTGGCCATCCACGCGAGGCCCGCGGCGTCGCGCAGCACGAGCTCGTCGGCCACGCGCCCGGACGGGAACCGCAGCGTCGCGACCTCGAGCCAGTCCGGTCGCGAGGTCGGCGCGCGCTTCTGATAGAAGAACTCGCCGCCGACGCCGGTCGGGTAGCGGACCATCACGTTGGGCCGCCCGCCCGCGCCCCGCAGCGCGCCCTCCGCGACCGCGAGATAGTAGTGCACGAGGTCGAGCTTGGTGAGGCCCAGGTCCGGGAAGAGGACCTTCGACGGGCTGGTGATGTTGACGTCTCGACCCGCGACGGAGACGACCACCGGCTGTTCTTTCTTGCTCGGCATTTAGTCCTGCAACCGCCAGGTCCTGACCGTCTCTCGCTCGGTCTCGAAGCCGCTGGCCGCGTTGGGCCGCCTTCAGATACACAGAGTATCCGCGCGACGGCCCGCCTTGCCATCGGCTCCGATCCCTTCGCGGGAGCCGATCAGGACCTCGCGGTCGCAGGACACCCCGGCCGACGATACCCGGACCTTGAGGGCCGCGGCAGCGGTCGCGCGCGACGGACCCCCGGGTCAGCGGCGCCCCGCCCCCGGATCTTCGCTCAACTGCTGGAAATGAAATGCCATCGAGGGCGAAGGGGAGAGAGGGGTGGGTGCCGAGTGACCCCGCATCGAAATGGTCCCAAAGTGAAACAGCCACCATTTTGGTCCGCCCCAACCTGGCACGCGAGGTGAACTAGACCCTCCCCGATGGTCTCCGCTGCGCAGCTCAACACCGCCGTTCGGTCGTCGCAGCCCGCGCCCCGTCTCTCGCTGGTGCCGCGTCCGGTCGGACCTGCGTCGGATTACGTCGGTCTGGTGCGCAAGGTCGCCTACTCGATGGCGCGCCGCCTGCCCTCCCGCGTGGACGTTCGCGACCTCATCAGCTCCGGTACGCTCGGCCTCCTCGACGCGATCGCCAAGTACGACCCGAAGCAGAACGACAACTTCGAAGCCTACGCCGAGATCCGCGTCCGCGGCGCCATCCTCGACGAGCTCCGCGGTCTCGACTGGGTTCCGCGCTCGGTCCGCCAGAAGTCGCACGCGCTCGACGAGACCACCCGCCAGCTCGAAGGCGACCTCGGCCGCGCCCCCTCCGACGAGGAGATCGCGGTCTCGATGGAGCTCCCGATCGACGCGTACCACGACATGGTCAGCGACGTTCGCTCGGTCACCGTACTGTCGCTCGACGACCTCGTGACCGCCGCGGGTGGCGCGCACGTCGGACCGGTGAGCGAGCCGGAAGACAGCGCCCTCGAGCACCTCTGCCGCCGCTCGTCCGCGAACGCGCTCAGCGCCGCACTCGAGCAGCTCGCCGAGCGCGACCGCCTGGTGCTCACGCTGTACTATCTCGAAGGCCTCAAGCTGAAGGAGATCGGCGAGATCCTCGGCGTGACCGAGTCGCGCGTCTGCCAGATCCACGGCCAGGCCATCACCCGTCTCAAGGGCCACTTCGGCGAGGCGTAAGACCCGCCTCGGGTAGACTCTGGATTCCGGGTATGAAATCCGAGGCTCGTGCGCATCGCACGCCTCGGACCTGGTCTCGCAGCCCTCGCGCTGATCCTCGCGGCAGTCCTGCGTCTCTACGATCTCGAGCACAACCCCCCCGGCCTCTACCAGGACGAGGCCTCCACCGGCGTCGATGCGTACTCGATCTGGAACACCGGCAAGGATCGCGCAGGCGAGCGCTGGCCAATCATCGCGCGCTCCTACGGTGACTATCCCTTCGCGACCTACCGCTACCTGACCGCGCCCGTCGTGGGGCTCCTCGGCGTCACGCCGGGGCACGAGCGGCTCATGGCCGGCGTGCTGAGCTTCATTTTGGTGCTCGCGCTGGTGTTCGTGCTGCGGCGCGCGTTCGGGCCCGCGACCGCGCTCGGCGCGTTGCTCGGCGCGGCGATCTGCCCGACCTGGATCCACCTCGCGCGCTACGGCTCCGAGCAGATCTTGCTCCCGACCACGCTGATGCTCGCAGTCGCGATGTTCGAGACGGGAAAACAAGCCGGAAGACGCGGCTGGCTCTGGGGCGGCGCGATCGCGCTCGGCATGTCGGCCTTCAGCTATCACGCCGCGAAGGTGCTCCTGCCGCTCTGGACGCTCGGCTATCTGGTCTACTTCTGGCCGACCCTCAAGGCGCTGTGGCCCAGCGAGAAGCGCCACGTGTTCGGCCCGCTCGCGATCGTGATGGCGTTCGTGATCCCGTCGATCATGATCGCGATGACCCCCGAAGGGAACGCCCGCGCGCGCGATGCGGCGGCGTTCTTCAAGCTCCCGGCGAGCGAGCTGGCGAGCAACATCGCGAGCCTCTACGCCCTCTCCTGGAGCCCTGATCGCCTCTTTTTCAGCGGCCCGGGCTACGTCACGCTCGCGCCGCCGGGCATCGGCATGTGGGCCTGGTCCGATCTGCCGCTGATCCTGCTCGGCCTCGTCGCGATCGCGCGCAGCTTGCGCGGGCACCCGGGGCGACGGCTGGCGGTGTTCTTCTTCTACTGGTTCCTGATCGGACCGATCCCGTACGCGCTGGGCTACGAGCGCGACAGCATCACCCGCCTCGTCGGCTGGTTCCCTGCGCCGCAGGCGATCGCAGGCCTCGGCTTCGGATGGCTGATGGTCTCGACGCGCCTCTCGCGCACGCGTCCGTACTGGGTCGCCGGCATCGTCACGGTGTGGCTCGCGAGCAGCGCCTGGATCGTGAACCGGATTCTCGTCCACTACCCCAAGGTCGCCGAGCGGCAGTGGCAGTACGAGATCAGCGGCGCGCTGAAGTGCGGCCGTGAGTACGCACTCTCGCAGCAAGAGCGACCGCAGATCATCGTCTCGACGTCGTTCACCAACGGGCTCACGTTCGCGCAGTTCTGGTACGCCGATCTCCCGCCGCTCCCCGACGGGCGACCGGCGTTCGTGATGGCCCAGCGCACCGAGCTGAACAAGCGCGAGATCTTCGTCGCGCCCTCCAGCGTCGAGCAGCTGAAGACCGCGGACATGGTCTGCACGATCAAGTGGTACGGCTCGGACCCGCCGTCCCTGATGTCGCACGTCTACGCGCCGAAGTGACGCTCCGGGGGCACCAGGCACGCAGCGCCGCGGCCGATCAAATCGGGGCGGCCGGCCTGCTCCAGCGCCTCGCGCACCATCGGCCACTGCTCCTCGCTCCAGTACAAGAGCAGCGCTTTTTGCAGCTTCTTCTCGCGCAAGCCGCGCGCGCTGTACGTCTCTTCCATCGTGAAGGGATCGAGACCGGTCCAGTACATCGCCGACGCGATCGACATGGGCGTGGGGATGAAGTCCTGGACCTGGCGCGGTCGATAGCCTTCCGCCTTCAGCCAGAGCGCCAGATCGATCATGTCCTCCAGCGTGCAGCCGGGGTGGCCGCTGATGAAGTACGGGATGTCGTACTGCTCTTTTCCAGCCTCTTTCGACGCGCAGGAGAACATCTCGCGGAAGCGCTCGAACTTCTCGATGCCCGGCTTCTTCATCTTGTCGAGCACGCGCGGTGAGCTGTGCTCGGGCGCGACGCTGAGCTGACCGCCGACGTGGTGCTGGGCGAGCGCGGTGACGTACTCGGGTGAGCGCTCGGCGAGATCGTAGCGGACGCCCGACGCGATGAAGACGTTCTTCACGCCCTGCTCCGCGCGCACCCGCGCCATCACGTCGATCACCGGGCCGTGATCGGTCACCAGGTTCGGACAGACATCCGGGTGCAAGCAGGAGAGGCGCCGGCACTTGGTCTCGATCTCCTCCGACTTGCACTTCATCTTGTACATGTTCGCGGTGGGACCGCCGAGATCGGTGATCGTACCGCGGAAATCGCTCATTCGCCGCAGTGCCCGCACCTCGCGGAGCACGCTCTCGGCGGAGCGATTCTGGATCACCCGCCCCTCGTGCTCGGTGATCGAGCAGAAGGTGCAGCCGCCGAAGCAGCCGCGCATCAGCACGATCGAGTGCTTCACCGTCTCGTACGCGGGGATGGGCTCGTCATACGAAGGGTGCGGGACGCGGTTGAACGGCAGATCGTAGAGCTCGTCCATCGCGATGCTCTCGCCGCCGCTGCCCGCGCCGTCCTCCAGCGGTTTTGCCGGGGAATTGAAGTACACGCCGCGATCGCCGTGGCGCTGGAACAGAGGCCGTCCGTTGCCGGGGTTGGTCTCCATCTGGAAGGCCTTCGCCATCTTCGCGTACGCGACCTTGTCGGTCGAAGCTTCCTCGTAGCTCGGCAGGATCACCGTCTTGCCGTCGGTGGTGTAGCGGCTCGGTGCGGCCTCGATCTCCTTGCAGCGATCGCGGTTCACGATGTGCGCGGTGCCGCGGATGTCGGTGAGCTGCTTGATCGTCTCGCCCGCGTCGAGGCGCGAGGCTATCTCCCAGACCGGCCGCTCGCCCATGCCGAAGACCAGCAGATCGGCCTTGGCGTCGAGTAAGATCGAGCGGCGCACGCCGTCGGACCAATAGTCGTAGTGCGCGATGCGGCGCAGCGAGGCCTCGATGCCGCCGAGCACCACCGGCACGTCGGGGAACGCTTCGCGACAGCGGTTCGAGTAGACCAGCGTCGCGCGGTCGGGCCGCGATCCAGTGCGACCGCCGGGGGAGTACTGATCCTCGCTGCGGTTTTTCTTTTGGGCCGTGAGGCGGTTGAGCATCGAGTCGAGGTTGCCGGCCGCGACGCCGAAGAAGAGGCGGGGCTTGCCGAGGCGCTTGAAGGCCTCCGCAGACTTCCAGTCCGGCTGCGCGATGATGCCGACCTTGAAGCCGCGGCCCTCGAGGAAGCGCGCGATCAGCACCGGCCCGAACGCCGGGTGATCGACGTACGCGTCGCCGCTCACGATGATGATGTCGAGCTGCTTCCAGCCGCGCGCCTCCACGTCCGCCCAGGTGGTCGGCAGGAAGGGATGCGGGTGGTTGTGCTGGTTCTTCGAGAGGACCGGCAGTCGCCGTGATCCCTTGCTCGTGGCCGCGAAACGCGAGCCTTCGACGTCGCCCATGCCCATTTTCAAGTCCTCCGCCCGCAGCGTCCGTCGGCTCTTTTCTCGCAAGAACCTTGGGGTGCTGGGGTGCTAGGCCCCCAAAAAGCACTGGCGGAATCCACCTGTCAAACGGTCATCGCGCTCGGATCTCGATCTCCGCCGACGTCGACTGACCCTGATGCGTATTGGGTAGGTACATCGACTCGGCGCGCGCCGGCAGCGCGTGATACTCACCCCCGAGCCCAGCCCTCGCGAGATAGTACAAGGTGGTCTTTCCCTTCGGGAGCTGCGTGACGAAGAACGCGGTGCGATCGTCGCGCAGCTCGCGGCGCACGCCGACCGGCTTCAGGTCGACCCCCTCGATACGCAGCCCCGCGTCGCTCGACACCGGCGACAGGCCGGCCGGGCGCGGATCCTCGACCATCACGTGCGAGACGGCCTTCGCCGCGTTGATCTCGAGCTGCACCAGCACCGTGTCGCCCGGGGCGTAGCGGGCCGACGTCTTCCCCATCTCGAACGCGCCGACGCTGCCGCCGAGCACGTGGAAGCTGCGCTTCACCGCCAATCCGCCGTTGCTCGTCGCGGCCAGCACGCGCGCGCGCACCGGCGCGACCATGCCGATCGCGTGGAGCACGTTGCCGTCGCCTTCGTGGCGGACCTCGACGTTCACCGTGCGGCTGGTGAATGCGACCTTCGGATGGAGCTTGATCGTGGGCTCGCCCTTGCGCTTGGCGTCGAACGTCTCCTTCGCCACGACCTTGCCGTCGGCGAGCACGGTGATGGTGGACGACCCATCGGGCTCGGTCGCCAGCGACTCCGCCAGCGCGCGCACGGCCAGCGCGGTCTGGCGCGTGGTGCCAAAGCGCTCATCCTCGAACTGCGCGAGGAGCCACGCGGCGGCCGCCTTGACGTCGGCGTCGGCGCCGCCCACCGAGACCATCGCCAGGACCGCGAGCGAGGTGGCCTCGACCTCGTCGTCCGCGGCGTCCTTCGCCACGGAGTCGCCCCAGTGCGCGAGGCCATCCGGCGTGCGGATCGCGCGCGACTGGAGGCGGGTGATCGCGGCCTTGGCGACCTCGTCCTTCTTCGCGTAGCTGGCGGCCATCGCGAGGTACGAGAGCGTGGCGGGGCGGCTCTCCTCGGCGACCGCCTGGATCATGCCGGCGGGCGCGTGTCCGTGCCGGGCGAGCGCGAGCGCGGCGAACGCGCGGGTGGCGGGATCTTTGTCCCCCTGGGCGAGCAGCCGATCCAGCGCGGCCACACCCTTCGCGACCAGCTTCTCGTCGGACCCGATGCCCCACTTCTTCGCTTCCGCCAGGCCATCGAGCACCCACGCGGTCATCCACACGTCGCTCGCGTCGCTCTCCCACCAGCCCCATCCGCCGTCCTCGTGCTGGAGCAGCGACAGGCGCCCGAGCCCCGCGTCGAGCATCGCCGGCATGGTGCGGGCGAGCAGGCCGGCGTCGAGGCCGAGCTGATCGATCGCGCCCTTCGCGGCGACCAGCGGCACGAAGCGGCTCATCGTCTGCTCGGTGCAGCCGTACGGGAACTCGGCGAGATAGGGCAGCGCGCCGCGGATCGCGGCGATCGGCGAGCTCACCAGCTCGATCTCCAGGCGCGACTCCTCGGGCTTGGCGCCATCCGGAACCGTCAGCACGTGGGTCGCGACCGCGGCGGCCTTCGACGTGCGGCCCTTCCCGACGATCCGCCGCGCGACGGCCCACTCCTCGATCGGGATGATCGACTCGACGCCGTCCTCGAAGCCCTCGCCGCTGATCTTCGCGCGCAGCGAGAGATCGCCGCTCCCGCTCGCGGTGTACGTGAAGCGCAGGCGCTGGGTCTCGCCGTCGCCGATCTTCACCGTCTTCGGCAGCCCGACCACCCGCAGCCCCGACGGCGTCGGATCGATCGTCCCGACCGGCGGATGCGCGGCCCAAACCAGGCCCAGATCCAGCGATTTGCCCGCGAAGTTCTGCACCACCAGCGCGCCTTCGCCCTGGTCGCCTTCGACCATGCGCGGCGGCAGCGCGACCGTCAGCATCAGCGGCTTCCTCGCCTTCACGCTGCCCGTGCCCGAGCCCACGCGCGCGTTCTTCGTCATCACCCGGGCGGTCGCGCGCCACGCGGTGAGGTTGTCGGGGAGCGTGACCTTCACGCGAACTTTTCCGCTCGCGTCGGTCACGCCGGAGGGCGACCAGCCGGCGGTGTCCTTGAAGACCTTGCGCACGTCATCGAGCTGCGGCTTAAGCGAGCCGTAGCGGACCTCGCCTTCGCCGTTCCAGCGCTGCGCAGTCTCGGTGCCCTTCGAGGTGCCGAAGAAGCGGAAGCTCACGCTCTCGTGCGTGCGGACGTCATTCCTCTTTCGCGGATAGTAGAAGGACTCGAGCGGCACGGCGATCTCGGGGCTGATCGCGTAGATCGCCTCGTCGACGACGCCCAGCACGACCTCCGCCTCCGGCACTGCTTTTCCTGTGTGATCGGTGACGATCACCGTGAAGTCGAGCGTCTCGCCCGGGAGCGCAACGTCCTTCTCCGGAGCGACCTCGACCTTCAAGATCGACTCCCGCGGCGGCACGATCACCGAGCGCTGCTTGGTGAAGACTTGCCCGCCGGCCACCGCGACCGCGCCCAGATAGAAGTTGGGCGTCTGCGCCGCGCCGATGGTGACCTCGGTGAGGACCGCGTGGCGGTGCGTCGTCAGCACTTCGACCTGGTGGAGCGCGTTGCCTTCGACGGTGAAGAGCACGCGCGACTCTGGCGCCGGCGCGAGGATCAGGACCAGCGCTTTTTCGCCGGCGAAGTAGCTCTGCTTGTCGGTGACGATCTCCACGTCCGACGGCGCGAAGGGCAGATCGCCCTTGCCATCGGAGGCGAACACGAACGTCTCCTCGTTGACTGCGTGGCCCGCGTCGTCGGTGGCGGAGGCCTTCAGCGTGTAGTAGCCGCCGCGGCTCGGATCGACGGTGAAACGCGCGCGCCCCTCGGCGTCGGTCAGCGCGGACGTGGAGAGCACCTCGACCGTCTCGACATCGTCGCCCTTCACCCGCTGGGCCTGCACCACCAGCGCGATCTTTGTCTTCGCGACAGGCAGGCCAGCATAGTCGACCGCACGCACCGTCACCGGACGCGCGACGCCCGGCGCGACGACCAGCGGACCGGGCTCGATCGCCAGCCGGAACTTGCCGGTGGTGACCGTGATCTGCGCCTGCCCGGTGACGGTGCGGCCGGCGGGATCGAGCGCCGCGGCCTCGACCACATAAGTATGATCGAGCCCTGCCACCTGGGTATCGAAGGCGAACGGACACTCACCCTTGTCGTCGAGCGTGCACTTCGACTCTTCCAGCACCTCGCGCGCAGTGTTGCGATACTCGGCGTCGGAATAGTACCAGCGATAGTCCACGTCGACCCACCAGGGGACATAGAAGCGGGTGCGCGAGAGCGTGATCTTCACTTCCGCGCCGGGATAAGGGGCGCCGAAGAAGTATTGCCCGACGATGTCACCCGCGAGGCGCTCACCCGCCGTCACCGCCTTCGAATTGGCGCGCACCGTGAGGCGTACTTCCGGCTTCACGAAAGCCATGACCTTGAACTGTCCGGCGTGCCTCTGGCCGTCGATGGTGGTGACGATCTGCCAGTTCCCGAGCGGAGGCTCGACCGGCAGCATGAAGCTCCCGTCTACGCCGCCGCGATCGGAGACCTCGGCCTCGCTGGTGGTCCAGACGTTGCCCTCGGGATCGAGGACCTCGACCTCCACCGTGCCCGCGCCGATCGGGAGATACTTACCGCCCTCGATCTTGCGCGCGAAGCCCTTCCAGAAGACCTCCTGGCCGGGCCGATAGACCGGGCGCTCGGTGAAGAGATAGACGCGCGGCTCGGGTAAGTTGCTCGCGAAAAATCGCGGGTCGACCAGCGTGAAGCTGGCCGCCGACTGGCCGTAGATCACCAGCCGCTCCGAGAGCTCGGGCTTGAAGCGGGCGAGGCCGTCGGCGGCGGTGGTGGCTTCGCCGACGCTGGTCCCATCGCGCTTGACGGTGACCTTCACGCCGGCGCGCGCCGCGCCGCTGGCGGGATCGACGGCCCAGACCACCAGATCATCGGCCGACTGCTTGGTTACCAGCGCGACGTCGGTGACGATCACCAGCGTGGTGCCGACCGCGCCTCCGCTCGAAGCTTCGAGCAGATAGACGCCGACGTCGGTGATCGCGAGCGGGATCGTGTCGTAGGCCCAGCCTTCGCTCGCGGCGATCGGCTGCTCCCACGCATCGACCAGCGCGTGCTCCTTCAGCGGCGGCAGCGTCGACTCCGGCGTGACCGCGCTGGCGCCGGCGCGCGCCGTCTCGTGCCACGCGGGGAACGTCTCGCGGAGCGCAGCGCGTCCGGTGCGTCCAAGCGACCCGCGGAGCTCACCCGAGACGTGGGTGAGCCCGTTCCGGAAGCCGCGCGAGAGGAGTGACCACGTGCGCGGGCGCGGCGGTTCGTGCTCGACGCGCGGGCGGTGCAGATCGGTCTGCTGATCGAGCCACGCGGCCGGATCCTTCAGCTTGTAGAGCCGCAGCTGGAGCGAGGAGAGGCCCTGCGCCTCGACGTTGACGGTGACCTGTTGTCCCGGCGCGAAGACGCGATCGGTCGACAGATAGAAGCGGCTTCCGTCCGCGGACAGGGTCAGCGCGAGTGCGATCAGGAGAGAGCTCATAAAAATTCGCGCGCCTCGTGGTGGACGAGGTTCAGCCGATGAACCCCGAGAAAACGTGCGTTGTCGGGCACGGGATGCCAGGCCGGATCCGGGTGGCGGCCGAGGTCGTCGAGCCCGACCACGCGCACCTCTCCGGGCGTCTGGCCGGTGTGATAGACGACGCGCGTCACGCGATCGCTCGGCGTCGCGCCGGCGCGCGCGCCGAGCGCGATCATGGTGTGCAGGCCGTCGGTGGTGGCAAAGAACAAGAGGTCACCTGGCCGCGCATCGCCGACCTCGCGCGAGATCAGCGCGCTGTTCAGCATGAGCGTGCGCGCGCTCGGGGCCGCGGTGAACGCGTCTTTGTCGGAGAGTGAGAAGGATCCGCTGCGCGCGCGGAAGAGGTTCTCGCCGATGAAGGGAACGTCGGGGTAGTGAAACGCGGCGACGTCGGGCGCGGAGATCGACGCGAGCGCGCGGCGCTTCGACAGCCAGGTCGCGTCGTGCACCTTCAGCGCTTCGCGCACGGCGAAGCGCACCAGGCCAGCGCAGTCGTGGTGGATCTTCGGCCAGGCGTCGTCGATTCGCGTGGCCTGGGCCTCGGCGATCGCGGTGAACCAGGCGGAAAAGGCCGCGCGATCCTCGTCGCCCAGAAGCTCGGCGGCGTCGGGCAGGCCGTCCTGATCGAGATCGGAAGGATCGAGGACCAGCGTGATCTCTCGTCGCGCGTCGTTCGCTCTCAGCGCGATCGTCCCCGGCGCAGGCCCCGCGCGCACCACCCACGAGCCATCGGAGGCGCGCAGCGGCGAAGCCCCGTCGGCGCGCAGCTCGGCGGACGAAGGCCAGCGCAGTCCGATCAGCGACTCGTCGACGACGTGCACGCGCGCGGTGGCGCGGCCGTCGGCCGGGAGCGTCGAGCGATCGACGTCGATCGACGTCGTCATGGGAACGAGCAGCGGAACGACCGCCGCGATCGGGAGAAGGAGCCACTTCATGGCAGCGCCTCGAGCGGCCCCTCGGCGATCTCGCCGCTCGGCACGAGCCGCGCGAACAAGGCCGGGGCCTTCGCCAGCACCGCGAACGTCGGACCGAGCACCGCATGGGTGTCCTCGCCTTCGAGCGCCTCGGCGTAGAACGCGTCGAGCCACGCGCCCGTCTTGGGACCGTCGATGAACACGCCACCGCTCATGGATGCGCCGGCACCGACGCGATCCTTCACCGATGGCGCGCGGCCCTGCCCTGCGGCGATCGCGCGGCCCACGGCGTCGGCGTCGAGCCCGATCACCAGCGCATCGGCGGTGATCCCGGCAGTCACCCCGCCCGCTTTGGCGCTGTAAACGACGGCATTTCCGCGATCCTCGAGCACGGTGCGGGTGGCCTTCTCGCCCGACAGCCGCTCGATGAGACCGAGCGCCTGCGGCTCGATCGCCGCGAGCCCGGAGTGGCGCATCACGACGATCGGCCCGAGCGCGGCGGCCTGCGTCGCGTCGTCGCGCACGCCGAGCACCAGACCGAAACCCGGCGTCAGCGCCTCCACCAGCTTGGTGGCGTCGAACGTCGCGAGGGCCTTCTGCTTCTTTTTCAGCGCGGGCGGATCGCCGAGGTTGTCGGCGAAGCGCGTGAACGCATCGAGCAACAGCGCGCTCGGCGGGGCGGCGTCGATCCACGCGAGGGTCGTCGAGGCCGGCGCGTAGGCCAGGATCCCCGAGAGATCGGCGGCGGGCGCGACCCCGGTGCGGCGCAGCTTCAGCGGCGCGCGCGCGTCGGCGATCAGCGAGAAGCCGATCCCTTCGATCGGCGTGAGCTCACCGAGCCCGGTCTTCGAGAGCAGGATCCGCGCATGGATCCCGGGCGTCTCGGCCGGCGGCAGGAGCGGATCTGCGCTCGCCGGCTTGTCCTCGCCCTTCGGCGCGCGCTGCGCCAGGGCCGCGGCGCGCTCGACCAAGGTCTGATCGGTGCCGGCGATGAGGAGGTTCTTGAACAGCGCGAACGAGACGCTGCGCCCCGACATCGACACCGTCCGCACGTCGATGCTCTCGACGTGGGTCAGCGTCGCGTCCTTGGTCTGGGCGAACGCGGCGGCGAGGCGCACGATCGAGCGCAGCGACGGATCGATGCGCTTCACGACGACGAAGGTGGGCTCGACCGCGCCGGGATCTTCGGTCGCGAGCGCCGTCGGGCCGCGCCATAGTGCGTTCGCGTCATCCGGATCGCCGCCCATCGCCGACGCACGCGCGACGCTGCGACGCATCCCATCGATCGCGAGATACGAGCGAGAGGTGAGGATGTCCTCGAACAGCGGCGTCGCCATCCAGGCCTGCCCGGTGGGCGTCGCGGCGGCCCAGGCGCGCCACGCCTCGGGGTCGGGGCTCGACGCGATCCAGGCCACGTCGGACGGGATGACCTCGAGCGGGACCTCGGTCCGAGCCTCGGGGAGGCCCTTGATGAGCGTGTCGAAGAGGGTCTTCCAGTCGCCGCTCGCGCTGGGCTCGTCGCCGCAGCGGCACGCAGAGAGCAGGAGCGCCAGCGCAACGGGGCCGAGGGCACTCCGAACCATGCGCCCCTTCTATCCTGGAACCGGGGCGGGATCACGTCCGGGCGAGGTCGTGATAGATCGAGAGTCGATGCTCGCGCTCCTGTGCCTCCTCACCGCCGCGCCGATGGTGAAGATCGACGCCCCGCTGGCGGGCTGGACCACCGAGCGCATCGTCACGGTCACCGGGCACGCCGAGGGCGGGGGACCACTCGCGACCCTGGTGGTGAACGGCGTCGAGCGCCCGCTGCCGATCAACGGCGGCCAGTTCACCGCGACCTTCGCGCTCGGGCGCGGCGACAACGCGATCGAGGTGATCGTCCCCGCGGCGACGAAGGGCGAGCCATCGGGCCGCGCGCGTTTGAACCTATTCGCGCAGATCCCGCGCGTCGATCTGCAGGTGCTGCTGTTCTGGGACAGCGACAAGACCGACGTCGATCTGCACGTCACCGAGCCGGGCGGCGAGACGGTCAACTACACGCACACGGTCAGCGAGGCGACCGGCGGTCGGCTCGATCGCGACGACACCGACGGCTACGGGCCCGAGATCTACAACCTGAGCTCCGCACCCACGGGCACGTTCGAGATCGCCGCGCACTACTTCGGCGATCGCGACACCGGCCAGACGACCGCGACGGTGGTCGTGGTGGCGCGCGAGGGCACCGACGAGGAGCGCCGGTGGCGCTTCGAGGTCCCCCTCACTCGCGAAGGCGAAAAGGCGGTGCTGGCGAGGATCGATCTCCCTCCCCCCGGCATGCAGCTCGCCCGCGAGAAGCCGCTCGCTCCGACCGAGCACACCAAGGACGCGCCCATGCCGAGCGCCGGGGGGCATTAGCCTTCCGACGTGAAGGCTAGGAACGTGCGCGAACGCCCCAAAGGTCGCGATTTGCCACCGGTCTGAGCGTCGATCCTCCTCAACCGCTCGTGGCGCGCCGATTGCTTTCCTCGCAGTCGATGGCGACCCGCAAGAAGACCGCGAAGAAGAAGACCACGAAGCGCACCTCCAAGAAGAAGGGGAGCTGATCATGGGCCAGAAGCTGATCCGGTACGCCGTCGTCGGACAGGGCTACTTCGCCCAGGTCGCCATCCTCCCCTCCTTCAAGAAGGCGCGCGGTGCGCAGCTCGTCGCGCTCATCTCCGACGACAAGAAGAAGCTCGAAGATCTCGGCAAGGAGTACCAGGTCGAGCACCTCCTCCACTACGACGACTACGACGCGTTCCTGAAGAGCGGCGCCGTGGACGCCGTGTACATCGCGCTACCGAACAGCATGCACTGCGAGTTCACGCTGCGCGCGGCCGCGGCCGGCGTGCACGTGCTCTGCGAGAAGCCGATGGGCGTCGACGAGTCGGAGTGCCTGCGCATGATCGCTGCGTGCGAGGCGGCGCACGTCAAGTTGATGGTCGCGTACCGCTTGCACTTCGATCCGGCGAACCTCGAGGCGATCGATATCGCGCAGTCGGGCAAGCTCGGCGACATCCGCGCGTTCACTTCCACGTTCACGATGCAGGTCCGCGACGGCAACTCGCGCACGCGCGCCGATCTCGCCGGCGGGCCGCTCAACGACATCGGCATCTACTGCATCAACGCGGCGCGCTACGTGTTCCAGTCGGAGCCGATCGAGGTGAGCGCGCTCTCCGCGGCACGCCGCGACGACGCGCGCTTCGCCGAGATCGACGAGCAGCTGGCGGTGATCATGCGCTTCCCGAACGAGCGTCTGGCGACCTTCTTTTGCAGCTTCGGCGCGGCGGACGCCGCACGGTACGAGATCATCGGCACCAGAGGCATCCTGCGCGTCGATCCCGCGTACGAGCTCGAGTCGGCGCTCGCGCACGAGCTCACCATCGACGGGAAGATGACCAAGAAGACGTTCCCGAAGCGCGATCAGGTGGGCGCGGAGCTGGTCTACTTCTCGGACTGCATCGCGCTCGACAAGAAGCCCGAGCCGTCGGGATCCGAAGGCCTGGCCGACACGCGGATCATCCGCGCGATCCAGTCCTCGGCGCTCACGCGGCGCGCGGTGCCGCTGTCACCGGTGGACGTGGGGGATCGGCCGAGCAAGGCACAGGAGATCAAGGTCGGGCCGCATCGGCGGCCGAACCTGGTCAACGCCACGCCGCCGTCGAGGAATTAACGCTTCGGGCTGAGAGGCCCGAGGCCGCCGCGGATCTGGTGCGTCGTGCTCGTCGCGACGGTGGGTCCGCTCGCGCTGAGCTTGCCCTGCAGCGTGTTGTTCGCGCCGGTGGCAGCGCCGCCCGCCGGCGTGAGGTTGGCCGAGCGGATCTTGAAGCCGGAGTCGATCGGCGAGCCCGAGTCGGGCGGCAGCATCTCCGCCGCATCGGGCGAAGCGGCGTCATCGAACGTCGCAGCCGCGTCGTCGAACGTCGCAGCGGCGTCGTCGTTCACGGTGGTCGCGGCGTCAGCGAATTTACTCGCGTCCGGACGCATCGGCGACGGATCCACCGTCGAGCTGGGGCAGCCCGACAGGAGGATCACGGCCATCAAGAGCGCTTGTTTCCCCGAGGCTGGCACTGCCGACAGAAATACGTGCTACGGCCTGCTTGCACAACACGGTTAATGGCCGTGTGGCACCGATGACACGGCAGCCCCTCGCGCCCGTAGACCCAGAACGCGTTCACGCCCCCATCGACGAGGTACTTGAAATCGGGGTCCTTCATGCCCTGGCGAAGCGTGCGGCGCATCGACTTCACCAGCGATTTGCCGATCCGATCCATCACCTCGGGGCCGAGCGAACGCGCCGGGCGGGCCGGATGTACGCCCGCATCCCAACACGCCTCGGATGCATAGATATTGCCGACCCCAGCAATGCGCGCCTGGTCCATCAGCACCACCTTGATCGGACCTTTGGCCGTCCCCACGCAGCGAAAGAGGCCACCTCGTCGCCCCGCCACCTTCAGCGCGTCGGGCCCCAGCTCGCCCCAGTCCGGCGCCGGCGCCAGGCTCAGCTTCCCGAAGCGCCGCGGATCGACGAGCGCGATGCGCTGCCCGTCATCCAGCACCCACGACACCCGCGTCTTGGCGTCGCCGCCGCGCTCGAAGTGGCCGGTCATCCCGAGGTGGACGAGCAAACACGGCCCGCTGGTGGTCAGCGCCATCTGCTTGCCGACGCGCTCGACCGCGAGGACGGTCTGACCCACCAGCGCCTCCAGATCGGCGGCCTTCGTGCCGCGCGCGAGGGGCCAGCCGTCGAGCGCGTTGACCGCGACGATCGTGTGGCCGACGCACCAGTCTTCGAGCTCGAGCCGGCAGAGCTCGACTTCGGGGAGCTCAGGCACACCGGCTCCGATTAATTCGCGGCGAGGATCTCTTTGGCGGTGATCACGCTCTGGAACGGCTCTTTTCCGGCCACCCAGGGGATCGAGGCCAGCGCGCGCGCCTTCGACGAGTCGTTGGCGACCGCGTCGCTCGGCACCAGCAGAACGGAGCCCGCGAGGCGCTTGTAGCCGGCCGCGTCGCCCTGGTTGGCGTCGTGCTTCCGCTTTTCCAGCTCGGGCGCCAGCGTCTCGTCGCGCATGAGCAGCGGGTACGCCGTGGTCCGGCCGGCCATGAGCTGCTGGATCACCGCGACCGAGTCGTTGCACACGCCGGTCGCGCCGTAACCGCCGACCGCGAGCTTGAGCGTGGACGCCGCCGCGTTGATGACGTCGCTGAACTGGCCCGCGAGCTGCGCGGCCTCGAGCGCCTTTTCACCGGTGAACGTGTCGGCGACGGCCTTGCCGCACCAGCTCGGCGACTTCGCGAGATCGCACGGGAAGAAGCCGGTGCCGCTGATGCCCTGGTACCACTTCACGTCTGCGTCGATGCCGGGGCCCTTGGTGTTCGGGCCCTTCTTGATCGAGAAAATGAGCTCCGAATGCACGGTCGGGACGAGCGCCTCTTGCTCGCCCTTGAACACGCCGGTCTTCACCATCAGCGCCGCGGGCACATCGAGCCAGGCGCCGTCGGGGCCCTTGGTCTTGAGATCCGCGAAGTTCGCGACGCGGTGCTCGACGCGCGCCTCGATCGTGTGGCCGTCAGCGACCAGCGCCTTCAGGAACGAGTCGAGGCGGCTGTACGTCTTGTCACCGTACTTCACGCGGAACTGATCGGCCGGCTTGAGATCGGCGTTGTCGGCGAGGCGATCGAGCGCCTCGGCGGTGACCATGTTCGACTTGGCCTTCTCCGGCGAGATGTCGCTCGCGATGTCGCCCTGCCAGAGGCCCGGCGTAAGAAGCTTGGGCTCCATGGCGGGCTTCGCGTGTGTCGCCGACGCCATCTTCGCGAAGTCGAAGGTGTCCGGGAGCAGGCGCGCCTTCGGCGGCAGGTCCTTCAGCTTGCCCGACTTGTGGGCCAGGTTGATGGCGTCGATGCCCTGCGAGAGCTGGTCGGGTCGCGCCACGAGGACGTCGACGAGGCGCTCCGGCTTGTTGAGGATCACGTTCACCATCGCCTGCGGGATCGCGATGCCGGTCTGCGCCTGGAGGTTCGCGAGCAGGCCCTTCACGGCCGCCTGACCCTGCGGCGAGGTGCCGATCTGCTTCAGCACGTCGGGGAGGCTGACCGCGTCGGGATACGAGCCCGGGATGAGCGCGAGCGCGCTCGGCTTCTTCGAGTCCGGGACGGCGAGGTTGAGCGCCGAGATGCCGACCTTCTGGCCGCCGCGCGAGGCCGGCGAGCTGATCAGATCCTGCGAGGTCGCCTTGACGTCGGGCTTGATGAGCAGCGGTGGAGCCAGCGTGTTCGTGCCCGGATCGATCGGAGCCTGATCGATCAGGGTCGTCGTCGGCGTGCTCAGCGGCGTCAGCATAACGTCAGGCATGGTGGTCCTTTGTACACCAAACCGAGTTGGGTTAGCCTTCAATCGCGATGGGGGTCCTGCGGAAAGTCGGGGACGGCACCCGCGTGCCTCTCCCGGCCCGTCTGATCATGGGCCGCGCACGAACCTCTGGACTGCGCGTCCGCGGAACGGCGGCCTCCGGGGAGCACGCCTCCATCGTCTGGACCGGCGACCACTGGGACGCGCGCGACCTCGGGAGCACGAACGGCACCCTGGTCGGCGAGGTCCGCCTGGAGCCCGGAAAGCCGCACAAAATCGTGGCCGGATCGCGCCTCGTCCTCGGCGCGCCCGACGAGATCTGGGAGCTGGAGAGCGACGATCCGCCCGATGCGCTGGCCATCGAGGTCACCTCGGGCGCCATCGTCGAGGCCAAGGCCGGGCTTTTGGCCCTGCCCGACGCCACCGCCCCCGAGCTCTCGGTCTACAAGAGCGCGAACGGGAGCTGGGTGTCCGAGGACCCCGAGGGTGACGTGAAGCCGGCCGCCGATGATGCAGTGCTCCAGACGCGCGGCAAGTCCTGGCGCCTGCACCTCCCGCACGACGCCGAAGGCACGCCCATGGTGGACGCCGGGATGAGCCTGGCGACCGTGAAGTTCGTGTTCAAGGTCTCGAAGAACGAGGAGATGATCGACATCGCCGTGACGCACCAGGGCAAGACGATCCCCCTCGAGTCGCGCGAGCACGGCTACGTCCTCCTGACCCTCGCCCGCGCGCGGCAGGCCGACCAGAACCTCTCGGTCGGAGAGCGCGGCTGGCTCGATCGCGACGAGCTCCTGCGCATGCTCGCGATGGACACCAACGCCCTGAACGTGGCCATCCACCGCGCGCGCCAGCAGCTCCTCGCGGCCGGCATCGACGGCGCGCAAGGCGTGGTCGAGGTGCGGCGCGGGCACCGCCGGTTCGGCACCGATCGCTTCGAGATCAGCGCAATTTGACCGACGAGCTCCTCAGGGCGGGCGCGACGATCGACGGGCGCTTCGAGCTCGTGCGCACGATCGGGCGCGGCGGGATGGGCGTCGTCTGGCTCGCGAAGGACACGCAGCAGGGCAACGAGGAGATCGCGCTCAAGCTCCTGCACCCCAAGTTCGCCGACAGCGCGTCGGCCGTCGAGCGCATGACGCGCGAAGCGGAGGCGCTGAAGCGGCTCGATCATCCCAACATCTCGCGGCCGATCGCCTTCGCGGCGCAAAAGCCGGTGGTGTATCTCGCGATGGAGTACGTCGACGGCGTCCCGCTCCACGAGATGCTCGGCGCGCGAAACGGCGTGCCGCTGCCCTTGCCCGCGGTCGCGCGCATCTTCGACGAGCTGGCCCGCGCGGTGGCGTACGCGCATGGGAAAGGCGTCGTTCACCGCGATCTGAAGCCGCAAAACGTGATGATCGTGGCGAGGGACGGCGTGCTCTTCGTCAAGGTCCTCGACTTCGGCGTCGCCAAGTTCCTCGAGGACAACAGCACCGACGGCACGACCCAGGGACGCACGATCGGATCGCTCTTCTATCTCTCCCCCGAGCAGACGCGCGGTGATCCGGCGGTGACCGCCAGCGACATCTTCGCGCTGGGAACGATGCTGTTCGAGCTGCTCACCGCGCGACGCATGTGGGCCAAGGATCGCAGCGGCGCGCAGCTCACGGCGTTCAACGTGCCTCTGCTGTCCGACGGCGTGAACGCGCTGACCGAGGTGGTCGAGCGCATCTGTCGCGGGACTCGGCCGAAGGCGACCGACTATCGATCCGATCTTTCGCCGCAGCTCGATGGTGTCGTCGCGCGCGCCGTCGCCATGGAGACGAGCGACCGACACCCCACCGCGGAGGCTCTGCGCGCCGAGGCGCTGGCGCACCTCACGCCCGCCGAGAAGCAGGAGATGACGATGGTGCAGCCGGTGGAGGCCGGCGACGAGGAAGAGCTGATCACCACGCGCGGCCGCGACAAGAGCCGCACGCTGACGATCGGGCTCGCAGCGCCGCGCGTCCCCACCCGCGCCGTCGAGGGCGGGGTGTCGTCTTTCTTCGACAAAACAAGGGCCGAAGGCATCCCCCTGGTGTCGGTGCCCGATGTCGATCCGACCAAGGTGGTGGCGCGCCCCGTGCCCGCGAGCGCGATCGTGCCGCCGCCGATGCGCGTGCCGCCGCCGATGATCGCGGCGGCGATCGGGATCGCGTTCATCCTCGTCGCCTCGACGTACCTCATCACCCGCGCGTCGTACGAGAACACCGCGCCTCCGCCACCGGTGCCGGTGGCGACGACGGCGCCCGAGCCGGCTCCGGTGGGCGCGATCCCGGCCGCGGAGACGCCGTCGCCAGTGGAGGTGGCGACGCCCGCACCTTCGCCTTCGCTTGCGCCTGCGCTGCGAAGGAAGGTCGAGACGCCCGCACCGAAGCCGGTCGCGCAGAGCGCGCTCGCGGGCCTGCTCACGCGCGCTCAGGCGGCGCCCAGCGACTCGGCGCGCCTCATCGCCCTCTCGAAGGCGATCGAGAGCGCAGCGGCGAAGGTGCCCGACCCCGAGGCGCGCACTACCATCGTGCGCGTCGCCCGCCAGAGCGCGTCGATGAGCGACGTGAGCGGCCTGGAGGAAGCCTACAACCAGCTGACGAAGGCGCTCGAGCGCGCCGGCGAGCCCGTGCCGTGAGCGCGGGCCTCCTGCTGGCCACACTGCTCGCCGCCGCGGGTGCCGTTCCGCTCCACGCGGGCGAGCGGACGCCCATCGCGATCGTGGTGCTCCAGCCGGGCACGAGCGACCCCGCCCTCCCCGCTCGCATCGCCGCCGCTGCAGATCGTGCCTGGCACGACGACACCGGCCTCGCGCCGCGGATCGCCAGCGCGCTCGGCGTCGACGCCGCATCGATCGCGACGTGCCCTCCGCGAAGGCTGCTCGCCTGCGCAATGACCGCGATCCACGGCGTGCCGATCCCGGCGTTGCTGATCGCGTCGGTGCTGCGCCTGAGCGACGGTCGCGCGCAGCTCAGCGCGTGGGTGATCGATGTCCCGCGCGCGCAGCAGCTCATCGAGGACGCGCGCACGAGCGGCGAGAGCGACACCACCGTCGACAATCGCCTCTTCCGCATGTCGCTGGTCGGGCCGAGCACGGAGGTCACGCTCGCCGACGACGCGGCGTTGAGCGCTTATTTTCGAGCCTTGCAGGCCGATCTCCCCGCGTTCGCGCAGCCGCTCGGATCGTTCGAGATCGTCGCGCCGTGGTCGCCCGGACGGCTGGTGCTGGACGATCGACCGCTCGGTCCGATCGAGGGGACTGCGACGGTCGACGAGGTGCGGCCGGGCCTGCGGCGCGTCGAGGTGATCGATCCGACCGGCGCCGCACATGCGCGCGAGATCGACGTGAAGAGCGGCCGGCTCACGCGCGTCAGCCTCGCCACCGAGAGCGAGCCGCTGGTGCTGGTGCCCGAGTCGTACGAGACCTCGCGCACGGCGCTCGACATCGCCGGGCTCGCGATGGTCGCGGGTGGCCTCGCGATGGTGACGATCGGCGCCGCGATCAGCGGCAGCGTGCACCAGGCCTGCCTGGCGCGCCTCGGCACCGAGCCCGAGTGCGCGAGCCTCGGCGCGCCGACGTTCGGCTTCGACACCAGCGCTGGTCCGACGAACGATCCCGGCGTCCTCAACCCCGGCGTGATCGCGCCGCTCCCTCTCGGGTTCGCGCTCGGGACCGCGGGCGTCTCGTGGGTGCTCGGGCTCCTTCTCCTGGGCGACGACGAGGATCCGCCGTGGCTCGTCGCAGCCGGTGGGCTCGCTCTCGGCGCGCTCGTTTATGGCATCGTGTCGGCGGCGGCGGCGCCCTGATGCGCCCCGCTCTCGCCGGCGCCCTGGCGCTCGCCGCCTGCTCGTCGCCCGCGCGCTTCCCCACCAACGTCCCCGCCGGCGCCGAGTGGGTCGCGCTCATCGAGGTCGATGCGGCGGGCGGCATGGTGCGCGCGAGCCCGCTCCTGCGCTGGCAGGGCGATGCCTTCCCGATCTTCGGCGCCGGCGACACGACGCTGATCATCCAGGTCTACACCGGCGATCAGGTCGCCGCAGTCAACGCGAGCGCGACACCGGAACAGATCACGAGCACGCGTCTCACGCTCGCGATCGCGTGCGAGCCGAAGCTCCCTGACCCGATCCGTGCTTACAAATACGATGGAACGACGCTGATGGACGCGCCCCAGCGCTTCGCGCTCACCGCCCCCTGGCTCGAGACCACGTGCGCGAGCGACCTCCAGCTGTACGTGGACGCCACGTGTAGCGACGTTCGCTGCCCCGTCGAGATCGTGCCGCGGGGCTGCGGCTTCGACGTCGATCTGTCGAGCTGCGGCCTCGGCACCGCGAACGGCGCGCCGGTCGGCGACGACGGGCTGTGCGTGCTGCGCGACGATCCCCAGCCGGCCTGCGAGCTGCGCTGGTATCGCGGCTCGACCCCGCCACTCGCGCAGAAGAAGACGACGATCGATCTGCTGGTCGAGGCGCATGATCGCTGGAACCCACCGGGCGACGAAGGCCCGATCGATCCGGCGCTTCTGGCGCAAGGCTACGCGTGGGATCTCGCGCCGCTCGGCGACGTCACGCTGGTCTCGACCCCGGGCGATACGCCGCTCGCGAGCTGCGCGCTCGGGGTCCCGGGCGTGATCGCGGTGATCGATCAGACCGCGGTGGTCGGCCGCGCGCCCGCGCCTCCATGCCTGCTGTGGCTCGCGTCCGATCTCGATGCCGGCAAGGTGGCCGGCGTGTTCGCGAGCGGTGACGGGTGGATGCTCGGGTACTTCGATCGTGCAGGCGTCATGACCGCCTCGGCCGCAGCCTCGGCGCGCACGGCTGACTCGCGACCGATCGATCTCGTACGCACCGGGACCTCCTGGATCGCCGCGTTTCGCAGGGCCGATGGCGGTGGCACGACGATCATCGCGTACGACGACGCGCTGCACGTCACCGCGCGGTCCGATCTCGACGCGAAGGACTACGACCAGTTGGGCCCAGGCGAGTCGGGCGAGGTCCTGCTCACGGAGCGCGGAACCAACCGCTACATCACCGCGACGCCGGGCCGCGGGATCCTCGCGTCCGCGCGCCTCAGCGCACGTTCGGGCGAAGCCGCGCGCATCCTGTACCGGCCGCGAGCGGGGCTGATCGCGACGGGCGTGCCTTCGGTCCTGCGTGCACAGGACGATCGTGCGGTGATCTTCGACGCGGACACCCGCCCGATCTTCGCGATCGACGTCGCTTCCGATGCCGCGCTGGTGTTCGGTCTCACGGATGATCGCCGCAGCACGCTGACGACGTTCGTCGATCGGCGCTTTCGCCCGGATACGCAGCCGCTCTCGGCGGGCCCGGTGAGCCGCGCGGCGCTCGATCGCGACGGCAACGTCTGGGCGCTCGCGCCGTGGACCGGCGAGGTCTTGTTCATCGATTAAGGCTTGATTCCGCTCATCAGGATGTAGCCGCCCAGCCGTCCCCAGCCGAACGACATGTGCAGCAGCGCGATCAGGAAGTCCTCGACGTACCGCTCGCCCATCCGCTCGATCAGCGGGCCGCGATTGAGGTGCGCGTTGTGGCCCCAGTGCTCGAGCGTTCGCCGCGTCTCCGCCGAGATGTCCCGGATCTCGACGTCGGTGAAGCCGGCCGCGTTCGCCGCGTCGCGGTAGATCGTCTTCTGCGTGAGGATGCTCGATCCGAAGGCGCGATGCATCGTGCTGTGCACCGCGGCCTTCATGCGCACCGCGACCTCCGGCGAGTGCCCGAGCATCACGTAGTGCGCGATCTCGGTCTCCGGCGTACCGACCAGCGCGACATCGCAGAGCGCGAGCTTACCGCCCGGCTTCAGCACCCGGTAGCACTCGCGGAACATGCGCGCCTTGTCGGGCATGAGGTGCGCCGACTCGAGCGAGAACACCCGGTCGAACGAGGCGTCGGGCAGCCCGTTGTCCATCGCGTCCCGCACCTCGAAGCGCGCGGTCTCGCCCACGCCCTGCTCGGCGGCGCGCGCGCGCGCGATCTCGACGCCGACCGCGCTCGTCGAGATCCCGGTGGTGCGGCAGCCAAGCTCTTTCGCCAGATAGATCGATGGCGTCCCGATGCCACAGCCGACGTCGAGCACGCTCATGCCGGGCGCAAAGTCGGCGCGCTGCGCGAGCCGGACGGTGAGGTTGTGGGTCGCCTGCGCGAGCGACTCGCGGGCGGCGGTGAAGAGCCCGAAGTGGAGCTCGTCGCCCATGATCCACTGCATCCAGGCCTCGGTGACCTCGTCGTAGTGGCTCGCCGCGCGCTCCATGCTCATGGCGGCATCTCAGCGCGCCTCGCGACTTTCGCCAATGGCCGCGCGGCCCTGCACCCTCACCCGAGGGAGCCCCGGTAGGACAAGTAAGTAGATGTGCCGCAACTCCGCGAATTCGTTGTCACGATGGACGCAACTTTCAACACAAATCGCCGCTAACTAATCTTGTACTCGGGGCCAGCAGACGCCCCCACAACGGAGAAATCGCATGTCCAACAACAACATCGGGTCCGGCAACATCAACATCAACGTCGGCGGCGGCGGCCCGATCGAAGGTCCCAGCGGTCCCTCACCGGCATCGCAGGCGAGCTCGGGCATGGGCGCGCTCGATCCACTCCAGGTTTTGAGCAAGGTCGCGGAGATCCTCAAGGGTGTCCTCGGCGCCAAGTCTGGCGGCGGCTGAGCCATGAAGTCGGCGAGCCGCGAGCCTGCGAGCGTCGAAGCCGACGATCGTGCCAGGTCGCGCAGCGACTGTTAAGGCCATCGACAGCGGTCGCGGGTGATGCTGGAGTTCCTTCGATGTCACTGGACGACGACCGCAACCTGCTCCAAGCCGTCCGCGATTATCTTCCCCCCAACGAGCTCCACAAGATCGCCACCACCGCGTGGGATCTGTACGAGTCCAACAAGAACAGCCTCCCCAACGATGCCGTCGAGTCCTTGCGCGAGACCCTCAACGGGATGCGCACCGACTTGAAGCAGCTTGGGGAGGCCATCTTCGGCCTCGCTCGGTTCATGATCTACGTGACCGAGACCCTCGGTGACGCAGCGACGGGAGAGAAGGTCGCGGACCTGGTCCGTGAATACGCGCATCTCTACGAGCCGTTCTGGGAGATGGTCGGCACGGCGATCGGCAACCTCAGCGGAGAGGCCGCGGCCAACTTCCAGTCGTTCACCGGCGCCGACGGCGCTCCGAAGACCGCGCCCCAGTTCGGCAAGGCACCCCCGCAAGGGACCGTGCCCCTCCGCAACCTCGCCCCGCCCGTCCGGCCGCCGCCCGCGCCGGCCCGCCCGCCGCCCTGGTCCAAGAAGAAGTAGGCCGCTTGCTCCCCGGGGTTTCGAAGACCGCGATCCTCACCCTGCGAGCGCGGGTCGACGAGCACGCGCGCGAAGATCGCGTGCTGGTCGATCCGCTCGCCGCCGAGTGGTGGACGCGCGTGGAGTGGCCGGCCGAGCTCGACCCCTGGTACGCGACACAGACCGGTCTCGCGTTCCGCGCCGACGACATCGATCGGATCATCCGCCGCTTCGCCGAGCTGGAGCCGCTCGGAACCGTCGTCGAGCTGGGCGCGGGCCTCTCGACGCGCCGGAGCCGTCTGGAAGATCTGGCGATCGAGCGGTGGGTCGACGTCGATCTCCCCGCGGTGGTCGGCCTGCGCCGCGCGTGGAACGCCGGTGGTGATCAGATCGCCGCGTCGGTGACCGACTACGCCTGGATGGACACGCTGTCCGGCCCGCAGATCTTCATCGCCGAAGGGCTCCTCTACTATCTCCCGCGCGCGGAGGTCGACGCGCTCTTCGCCGAGCTGCGTCGCCGCTTTGCCGGATCGATCGTGATCATGGACGTGCTCGGGCGCCTCGCGTATCCGCAGCTCCTCGAGGTCACGCGCGCGCTCGGCGCTCCGGTCCAGTGGAAACACGAGGACGACTTCGATCGCATCCTCGAATCGCACGGGCTGGAGACCGTCGAGGGCTTCGAGCCGGCGCGCCTCACCGAGCAGATGGTCGCGCGTTACTGGCACCGCTTCGACAACAAGACGCGCGGCGCAATCTTCTGCAGCCAGGCGCTGATGGGTCGGCGCAGCGGTGTGGCGATGGGTAGGATCTAGTCTCCGAGGATCGCGGTTCGCACCAGCTCCGCGAGCTCGTCGAGCTCCGCCGGGCCGCCGAAACGTCCCGACATCCCGACGCCCGACTCGGTGGTGTCGCCGAACCCATTCAGCGTGAGCACGCAGCTCGAGTCACCGACCAGCGGGACATAGTAGGCGCCGGTCGTCGCGAAGCTCGGCGCGGAGAGCTCCGCCGGGTCGAGCTTCCCGAGATGCGAGAGCGTGACGCTGGCAGGATAACGCCCGGTGTCGTGCAGGTGGCCGATGTCCCAGATCAGCTTCACGCGGTGCAGCGCGATCGATCCCACGTAGGTGTCGCTGCCGTAGAAGCCGACCGGCTTCACGCCTTCCTTTCTGTAAAGGAGCTGCATGATCTTCATCCCGATCATGTCGGGCGACGCATCCTCCGGCACGTCGACGAAAAGTGAGTTGAACATATTCCCGGTGGTGCGCTCGTCCGGCCGCAAATAACGCAGATCGGAGGGGAGGTTCAGGCGAACCGCGCCTTCACCGTTCTTGCGGGCTCGTTGCGCCAGCCGCACCGCGAGCCGACCGGTGACTGCGGCATCGAGGGCGCGCGGCACCTTGATGCGGCGCCAGTGATGCTCACTCACCGCATCCATCTTCGGTGCGCCGAAGGGATGGAGCGCGTCCGCCTTCGGGACCGGCCGTCGCTCGGCGCCGGTCTGGCGCACCAGCTGATCGATCGTCAGCGTGCTCGGGTGACCGACCGGCGCCTCGCCGCGAAGGCAGCGCATGAAGTCCTTCACCCAGCGCGTCGTGCCCTGCCCGTCCATCACCGCGTGTACGGCGCGGAACACGAGATAGTTCTTCGTCGCGCCTCGAACATAAACCAGCTCGCAGGTGGGGCCGGTGAACGAGTCGAGGTTCCAGCGGTGAAAATCGTCTCCGTCCCGATCACCCTGCCACTCTGGCGCGTCGATCACCGTGAGCGTCGGCGGAGGGCCCATCACCCAGTAAGGCGCGGCGCCAGAGTCGTCGATGCGCAGCGAAGATCCCGGGTTGGCTTCGGTGGTGCGCGTGAGCGCCTCGTCGAGAGACTCGGGCGATGGATCTCCATCGCCCTCGAGCGTCATGTGGATGACGAAAGGAGGGATGATCTCGTTGTAGACCGCAAAAAATCGCTCGGTCGCCGAGACCTCCTTTTTGAACTCAGCCACACACGCCGCCAAGATAGATGTTCTGGCCGGTGACGAAGTCACTCTCCTTGCGCAGGAAAAAATCGACCACATTCACCACGTCGGACGGCTCACCGAAGCGGTTGATCGCCTGGCGCGCCAGCAGCGCGGTGAGCTTGTCCGCGGGCACCGATTTGATGAGATCGGTCTTCACGGGCGTGGGTCCCACCGAGTTCACGGTGATACCGAAGGGCGCCAGCTCGCGCGCCATGACCTGGGTGAGGTTGAGCACAGCGGCCTTGCTGGCGGCATAGATCGCCTCGCCCTCCAGGAAGAGCGCGGTGGCCACCGTGGTCATGTTGACGATGCGGCCATACTTCTTCTTCTGCATCAGCCGCGCGGCCTCGCGCGCAAACAGGAAGGTGCCCTTCACGTTGGTGCTGAAGATGTCGTCGACCGTGCTCAGTGGCGTGAGCAGCGTATGGTTCATCGAGGCGATGCCGGCGTTGTTGATCAGGTTGTCGAGCCCGCCGTGATCCTTCCGCAGATAGGTGAAGATCTTCTTCACCGCGACCTCGTCGGCGACGTTGGCCTCGAAGTGGCGATAGTCGTCGTGCTTCAGATCGGAGCCGTCGCGCGAGCAACCGACCACGAAATGTCCCTTCTCGAGATAGTATTCGGCGATGTAGCGGCCGAGACCCTTGCGGGTGCCGGTGACCAGCGTGATGGGCTTATCCATTGTAACCAGCCTCCGCGAGACACTCGGTGATGTAATCGGCCAGCGTCTGCATGGTCGCGAACGGGCTCGAGCGGCGGGACATTGCCTTGTCGGTCGCCAGCGTCAATCCGACGCTCGTGAGGTCTTCGATGCGCTCCTCGACCATCACGATGAACTGCACGAGGCCCATCGAGTCGAGCCCGTTGCCGTAGAGCTTGCACTCCGGCGTGGGCTCCAGCTTGGCCGCGGTCGGGAGGGCCTTCTTGGCCTCGTCCACCGTGGGGTACACGATTTCGGTGAGCGCGTTCATCGCGCCGGGATCTATCACAGGGCGGAGATGGGGTCATTCCGCGGCGCGCACCCGGATCGACACGCCGCTCTTTCGCCCTTCGCCGTCCATCGCCACCACGCGATGTGCGCCGGGGAGCGGATCGAGCATCACCGGCTGCCCGGGCGCGGTCTCGCCGTGGAGCGCGTCGTCGACGAACCAGTACAGCCTGGTTCCGCCGGTCACCGAGGCCACCAGCGCGATCTTCTGGTGCTCCATCGGCACGCCCGGGCGCACCAGGTACTCGTCGCCATCGAGCGGCGATCGAATGACCGGCGCCTCGCCCGCGAGCCCATGATCGCAGGTCGGCTCGTGGACCGGGATTGGAGTCACGACGTGCCCGCTCTCCCGCAAGTATCCGAGCACCGCGGCCGGCCACAACACGTGGGTCTCGCCGTGGAAGTGGCGCCCGATCCGGCAGCGCGCGCAGAGGCGATGGCCCGTGTCGTCGTCGATGCTGAGGGTCGCGTGGAGCGCACAGGTCGCGCGCGGCGCCTTGTCCGCCAGCGCGAGCTCGGTCTTGGTGTGCGAGCAGCCCGGACCAGGCTTGGCGCCCGACAGCGCGCAGACCTGCCGCGTGACGATCTCCTCGGGCCGCGCGAACCACGGGTCGGTGCTCACGCCCGGCAGCGTCTGCACGATCGCGAAAAACAGCGGCGCCGCCGCCTCCACACCCACCAGCTCCGGCACGCCCTTGGAGTCGAAGTTACCCACCCAGACGCCGACTGACCAGCGCTGGGTGACGCCGATCGACCACGCGTCGCGCCGGCCGTACGACGTGCCGGTCTTCCACGCCACGCGCGGGATCGAGACCGCGTCCTTCCAGCTATCCGGCAGCTCGGGGCGGCGCACGTCGGTGAGTATGTCGGTCACCAGATAGGCCGCACCGGGCGAGAAGAGATGCACTTCCTCGCCGTCTTTTTCGTTCTCGAGCAGCTTGTACTTTCGGTGCACGCCGCCCTCGGCCAGCGCCGCGTAGAGGTTGGTGAGCTCGAGCAAGCTGACGTCGACGCCGCCCAGCACCGTGGCCAGGCCATAACGATGCGGCGACGCCGCGACCGCGCGGATATCCGCCTTGCCGAGCAGCTCGACCAGGCCGTGCGGCTCGAGCCGCTCGGCCAGCTTCACCGCCGGGATGTTGAGCGAGTGCGAGAGCGCGTCGCTCGCGCTGATCACGCCGCGCCACCTTCCATCGAAGTTCGAGGGGACCCAGTCCTTGTAGGTCACCGGCACGTCCTCGAGCAGCGTGTTGGTCCCGATCAAGCCGCGATCGAGGGCCATCGCGTAGACGAAGGGCTTGAGCGTGGAGCCCGGTGATCGCGGCGCGTCCGCGCCATCGACCTGGCCCTGGTGCGTGAGATCGAAGAACGCGGCCGAACCGGCGTAGGCCCGCACCTTGCGAGTCGCGTTGTCGATCACCACCACCGCGCCGTTGGTGATGCCGTGCGCCTGGAGGCGCTGGACGTGATCACCGAGCAGCTTCTCCACGCGCGCCTGGAGCTCGCGATCGATGGTGGTCTTGATCCGCAGCTCGCCCGGGCTCGCCGCCATCACCTTCTCCGACAGGTGCGGGGCGGTGAAGGGCGTCGCGCGTCGCCAGGCTCCGATCGGGAGTGACATCGCCCGTTCGGCGTCCTCCTTGGTCACGACGCCGTTGCCGGCCATGCGCATCAGGACGTCGTCGCGCCGGCGCGCCAGCCGCGCCTTTCCACGCACCGGATCCAGCGCCGCGGGTGAGTTGGGGATCGCTGCCAGGGTCGCCGCCTCGTCGAGCGACAGCAGCGAGACGCTCTTCGCATAGTAATAGTAAGTGGCCGAACCTACCCCTTCGATATTTCCACCGTACGGCGCCAGATTGAAATAGAGCTCGATGATCTCTTCCTTCGAAAAGCGGATCTCGAGTTGCACCGCGCGCGCCATCTCGATGAGCTTCGCACCCATCGTGCGTGGCCGGCGCTCCAGCATACGCGCCACCTGCATCGTGATCGTCGAGCCGCCGGACACCACCCGCCCGCTCGTGGCGTTGAGCCAGGCCGCGCGCAGCATCGCCAGCGGATCCACGCCCGGGTGCCAGAAAAAGCGGCGATCTTCGAAGTCGAGGACCGCCTCCACGAGCCGATCGGGGATCTCTTCCCGCGTCACCGGGATGCGCACCATCCCGCCCTCGTCCGGTGTCACGCGCACCCGCATCCAGCCCCCATCCGCCGCCAGCACCACCGCCGACATCGGCCGGTCCATGCGCTTCGGGAGCGGGACCAGGTAGGCCGCGGCGACGATGAGCACCGGCGCGATGAGGAGCCACTTCTTCACTTTCGTGCGCCCACCGTCATCCGTCCCGCGCCGGACTGCGCCTGGGTCTCGGGATCGTACATCGCCTCGACGTGGACGTGCGGGAGGACGAAGTCACCCTCGCTCACCGCGCGTGCGGCGTACCAGTAGTACTGCCAGGCACCGCCCGCCACGTGGAAGAACATGAGTATGCGGTCGTCGCGGATATCGACATAGTCTGCGACCGACCGTCCCGTCTCCATCCACGGCGTGATCTGCTCGGCACCGAGGCGCGGATTTTCGATCTCCAGGCCCGCGGGCAAGAGATCCACCAGCGCCACGTTCTCGATGCGCGACGCGCCCGGTGACTTCACCCCGAGACGGACGAAGACCACCTGGCCTTGTTCGACCTTGCTCGAGTCGATGCGCTTTCCGGCCTTGTCGAAGTACGCCCGCTCGACCTCGATTCCCTTGGCGCGGGCCGGCTGGAGCCCGGCCTTGATGCCCTCGAAGGTCACGCCGGTGAACGCGCCGGCCGCTCCGGTCACCGCGATCTCGATCTCCTGTCCGACCCAATCGTCGCCGCCGTGCACCGACGCGCTGCCGCCCGCAGAGCTGATCGCCTGCACGTCCTTGCCGCCGACCTTGATCGTGCCGGTATAGTCGCCGCTGCCCATTTTCCGGGCGATCTTGCCCAGCGCGACCAGCGCAAAGGCGTTCTCCTGCGTGTTGTACCAGTGACCGTTCTTCGAGCGATCGATGAGCGACTTCATCAGCTTCGGGACGCTCTTGTGGTCGGGATCGACCTCCGCGAGCACGCCCAGAATCACCGCGTCGGCGCGCCCCGCGGACCAGAAGCCCTGCTGCGGTCCAGACGCCGCGAGCGAGAAGTCCTTCGAGACGAAGTTGCTGGCCCGCACCCGGTCACCGCTCAGGAGCAGCGCCCCGGCGAGGAACGCCTTGGTCTCCTCGTCGGCCCACGCCCGCAAGTTCGGCGGCACCTTTCCGGCGATCGAGCGCTCGAGCAGGTCGACCGCGTACGACAGCGTGCTCACGTTCGAGCGCCCTGCGAGCGCCAGGACATAGAGCGCATAAGCCTGGGTCTTGTAGTCCGGTGCATACCCATAAACCGGGTACACCGCCGCGTTCGACACGCCCGCCAGGTGATCGAGGAGCCGCTTGAGCTGCGCCTCGTCGACCGGATATCCGGCCTTCTTCGCTTCGACCAGGAAGTGAGTTGCGTAGACCGTGGTCCACGGATAGCCCCACGAATTACCCGGCCAGTACGAGAGCCCGCCCGAGGACACGACCATGCTCTCGACGCGCGAGATGCCGGCCTGCACGTACTGATCGATCGCGCCGTCCTTCACCAGGTCTGGCGCGGCCGTCTTCGCGACGTCCTTGAGATAGATCAGAGGAAATGCCTTCGAGGTGGTCTGCTCCAGGCACCCGTAGGGATACTGGATGAGATACTGCAGCGCGGCACCGAACTGCGCGGCCGGAGCCGGACCCGCGGTGATCGACACGTGCAACGTCCCGGGCAAGTACCCCGAGGGCACCTTCACCTTGAGCGGCGCGCCGGCCTTCACGACCGCGTTCACGCCGTCCATCGAGACGGTGGCCGCCGGCCGGATCCCGATCTCGGTCTCGGACCACGTCGAGACGTCACCCGAGCTGGCCCGCACGGTGATCTTGGCCTTGCCCGCCACCTCGTCGGCGGTGAGCTCGAACACCGTCATCTCCTGCGCGCCATTCGCGACCTTGAGGGTGCGGACCTTCTCGCCCATCACCTCGATGCGCCCCTCGATCTCGACCGAGACCTTCACGTCGGCGTTCGCGCCGGTGCCGTTGTAGACCTCGATCGGGAACTTGAACTTGTCGAGCGGGCCCACGAAGCGCGGGAGCGTCGGCGTGAGCACCAGCGGATCGCGCACGGTGACGTTCTTCTCCGCGGCGCCGAACTTGTCGCCCTCGACCGCCACCACCATGACCCGCACCGAGCCCTGGAACTGCGGCATGTCGACCTTGATCTTGCCCTTGCCGCTCGCATCGAGCTTCACCACGCCCGACCAGAGCGCGACCGGCTTCACCCGCTTCACACTCACCGGATTGAGGTGCTTGCTGCGCGCCGCGTCACCACCCTGCGTGCGAACGATCGACGTGCTCCGTCCGTCGACCTCGGGGAGCAGCGCGTCGAACAGATCGTGCGTGCTGATGCCGAGGCGCCGCTTGCGGGTGAAGAACTTGAACGGATCCGGGCTGTGGAAGTCGGTGATCCGCAGGATGCCCTCGTCGACCGCCGCCAGCGTCACCTGGACGCTGCCCTTGCCCCCGTTGGTCGCGATCTCCACCTCGAGCGGCTGCGAAGGCCGCATCGTCTCGGGCACCGCGAGCTTCACGTCGAGCTTGTGCGCGTCCGACTTCACGGCGAGCGGCACCACGCCGAACGCGCGCATCGGCGCCAGCTTCTCGGCCGACATCGGGCCGCGCACCACCTGCGCCACGATATAGGCGTTGGGCGTCATCGCCACACCGACCGGTACGTTCACCGAGATGGTGTTGCCGGTGATCGGCATGGTGGTCTGCCACAGGACCTTGTCGCGCTCGACGGTGATGTAGAGCTGACCCGCGAACGGCGCGCGCACCATGACCTTGGCGGTCTCACCTGCGCCATAAGTATCCTTGTCGAGGGTCATCGAGATCTTGTCGGGATTCTTCATGTCCCAGCCGGCGTAACCGGAGCCCGAGACGTAGACCTCGATCGACGTCGTCCCGCCCTCGGGCGTCGAGAGCTGGATGCGATACTGTCCGACCGACTTGGCCACGAAGCTCACCGGCACCGGGCGCTCGCCGCTGGTGACCGAACCCTCGCCCGCCGCGGTCTCTTCGCGCTCGGACACGTACTGGTTGCGGCCGTTCACCAGCTTCACGACCGTGCGATAGTTGACCTTGAAGTACTTGGCCGTGACCTTCACGCCGCTCTTGGCCTTGCCTTCGCGATCGACGACCACCGCCTCGACCTCGGCCGACTTGTCGACCTCGGCGGTGTAGGAGGTCGAGTTGCGCCGCACCCCGACATAGTACGGGTGGGGGTGCACCAGCGCGCTGCCGACGCCGGTCACCGCGCGGCCGCCGTTCTCCGAGACGGTCCCGACCAGCGAGACGCGCACCGGACGCGCCGCATAGCTCTGCGCCACCGGATCGCACTCCAGGGTCGCCTTGCCCTCGTCGTCGAGCTCGGTCTCACCTTTGTCGACCTCGGACGCGTAGCCCGCGGCGCCGTCGCTGTTGAAGCTGAACGTGCTGGCCCACTCGCCCGGGAAGGTGGCCTGGGAGTAGCTGCACACCGCCTGCAGGCGCAGACCCTTGGCCGGCGGACCGAACAGATAGTTGCTGCTCACGTCGAACGCGATGCCGGTGTCGGCCTCGTACATCGGCTGGCTCGGCTGCACCTCGACCTTGATGCGGTCGGGCATGAACTCCTCGACCTTGATCGTCTCGCGTCCGAGCACCGTGTCGTCGCTCGCGCCGAGCACCCGCAGCGCATAGTTGCCGGTGAGGGCGTCGTTCGGCAGCGGGATGTCGAAGGTGGTGAGGCCGTCGTTCGCGGTGGTCGCGCGGAGGGTCGAGAAGAGCCGCCACTGCGGGTTGCGGATCTCGACCGTGTACGGGAACGCGGGCGGCGTCTTCATCGCCTTGTCGCGCACGATGACCGAGACGCGCACGGTGTCGCCGGGGCGATACACGCCGCGATCGAGGTACGCATAGGCCTCGTACGGCGCAGTGGTGTCGCCGTCGCCACCGACGTCGAAGTCAGCGGTGGGAACGCTGGTCGACGCGAGCGCGAGATAGGAGAAGTCGCCGCTCTTCTGCGCGGTGATCACGCTGAGCGGCTCGTTGGGCTTCATCCCCGCGAGGCTGATGGTCGCCACGCCCTGCGCGTCGCTGGTGACCTTGCCGAGGAGCTGGTTGGTGCTGCTGTGGAAGCTGACGTCGACGCCGGCGACGGGCTGGAGCGTCGCGAGCGACACCACCGTGATGCGCGCCTCCTCGCGGCCGACCTTGGCGGTGAGGCCGAGATCGGTGGAGAGCACCCACTTCTCGACGTACGACCAGGAGCGCTCCGCGTCCGCGATGCGCAGGCGGTAGAGGCCGGCGCGCGCGTCCTTGTCGATCTCGGGGAACGGGATGACGGTGTTCTTCCACTGGTTCTTGTCGTTCCCGAGCTCGATGGAGCCGGTGACGATGCTGGTCCCGAAGGTCCCGAGCTCGTAGTAACTATTATAGGAACCCTCGCCATAGTATTCGTACTCACCATCGCCGCCGTAACAGCCGTCGTCTCCGCAGTAGCGTGAATTGCTGCGCAGGCGCGGGAGCACGTGGACGAGGTTGTTCTCGAAGACCTTGTCGACGCTGACCACCACCTTGGCGACGTTGACCGAGTCGACCGCGATCTTCTGGTTGCCGCTCTTCGCGAGATAGCTGCCCTCGTGCGCGAAGCGCAGCTGCGGCTCGAGATCGGCGACGATGACGGTGCGCGAGATCTCCTGGACCAGCGCGCCGCCCTGCGATCCGATCAGGCCCTTCTGCACCTTGATCTCGTAGGTCTGACCGGCCTTGAACGGGCCGTTGAGGCGCACCGCGCGGTACTCGTCGAGGACCTGCACCTTCACCGCGGGCTTCACGGTGATCGCGCGGGTCGCGGCGTCGACGTCGACCTCGTCGTTGAAGCGCACGACGATCGAGAACTCCTTCCCCTGCTGTTCGGGATAGGCCTGCTCGACCAGCAGCCCGACCGGGCGGCGCAGGGTGACCTCGCGCTTGATGTCCACGCCGAGCGGGAGACCGCCGAAGCTGGGCGCCAGGGTCCCCTTGATCACGACGTACAGCGAGACCTGGGTGTCGCTCTCGGGGACGGTGATCGGCGCGAGCTGGTAGGCCATCACCGTGCCAGGCTGGGTGGTCTCGAGCGTCGCCTGGACCGCATTCCCATCGGCGCCTGTGAAGGCGATCGCAGCCTTCGCCGCCTCGGGCGTGACGGGGAGGGTCAGCTCCACGTTGAGCCGCACGTTGGCCGTCCCGACGCCGGTGTAGAACGGCTCGACCCCGCGCAGGAGCAGCATCTCGGTGCTGAACTCGAACTGGGTATCACCGCCGAAGCGTCGTCCGCCGGGCGGATCGATGCGGCCGAGCTTGGCGATCAGCTTGGTGGCCTTGGGGAAAGGCTCGCTGGGAATGAAGCGCAGCCGATCCGCCGCGAGCCACACGGCGCGCCCGGGGATGCTCGGCGTGAGGGTCACGAGGCCGGGGGCATCCTGACCGATCTTCGCGTCCTCGATGACCGACCCGGAGAAGATGATGTCGATCGGCTGGGTCTCGGTCGTGCCCTGCGGCGTGAACGAGACGACCTCGATCACGTTCGGGTCGGCGACCTGGGCCGGCGGCGCGGGGCACGCGGTGAAGAGAGCGATGAGCGAGAGGCGAAGCAGGTTTTTCATGGGAGCTCAGCGAGACAACGTCGGCTGCGAGAGCGCGGCTTCCCATGTCTCGGCACGCCCCCCGGTAGCACGAAACGACGCGATGGGGGGACTGCCGCGCTCGCTGGTTCCATGCTACTCCGGCCTGAGTAAGTCCTCGTGGAACGACTTCCTCTCGACATGCTCCGGCAGCCGGACGACGTGACCTGCGGTCCGACCTGTCTGCACGCGATCTATCGCTACTATCGCGACGAGATCCCGCTCGATCAGGTGGTCCAGGAGATCCCGCAGCTCGAGGGCGGCGGCACGCTCGCCGTCTTGCTCGGCTGCCACGCACTGAAGCGCGGCTACTCGGCCACCATTTACACCTACAACCTGCAGATGTTCGACCCGACCTGGTGGGCGCCCGGGCCGTCACCGCTGCGGGAGCGCCTGAAGGCGCAGATCGCGTTCAAGCAGGGAAGGAAGAAGCTGGAGGTCGCGACCGAGGCGTACCTCGAGTTCCTCGAGCTCGGCGGCCTGGTGCGCTTCGACGATCTGACGCCCGCGCTGATCCGCAAGTATCTGCAGCGCGAGACGCCGATCCTCACCGGCCTCTCGGCCACGTACCTCTACCGCACCGCGCGCGAGTACGGGCCGATGGACGAATACGACGACGTGCGCGGCGAGCCGAGCGGGCACTTCGCCGTGATGATCGGCTACAAGGATCGCATGGTCACGCTCGCCGATCCGCTGCTCGGCAACCCGCTCTCGAGCGACATGCACTACAAAGTTCCGATCGATCGGATCATCGGGTCGGTGCTGCTCGGCATCCTGACCTACGACGCCAACCTGCTCATCGTGCGACCGCAGCATGCCAGAGGAAGTCATGTCGACACTCGTGGTCGTCCATAACAAGGCCGACTGGCCGCTCACCCTTCCCGATGTGGAAGTGGTGTCCGCGCGGCGGTACCTGACCGATCCGGCGTTTCACCGGCAGCGCGGGACCAAGGTCTTCAACCTCTGCAAGTCCTATCGCTACCAGAGCCTGGGATACTATGTCTCCTTGCTCGCCGCGGCGCGCGGGCACCGGCCGGTCCCGAGCGTCTCCACCATCCAGGAGATGAAGTCCGCGGCGGTGGTGCGGGTGGTCTCCGGTGATCTGGACGAGCTCATCCAGAAGTCACTCGCGCGCATCACCTCCGAGTCCTTCGTCCTCAGCATCTATTTCGGGCGAAATACCGCCCGCCGCCACGATCGCCTGGCGCGCGCCCTCTTCCACGAGTTCGAGGCCCCCTTTCTGCGCGCCAACTTCACCCGCGACGAGGAGGACGGCTGGACGCTGCAGCACGTGGGTCCCATCCCCTCGAGCGAGATCCCACCCGAACACTGGCCGTTCGCGGTCGAGGCAGCGCAGGAGTTCTTCGCCGGCCGGCGTGGCTCGACGAAGAAGAAGAACGCGCCGCGCTTCCACCTCGCGATCCTCCACGACCCCGACGAGAAGCACGCGCCCTCGAACGAGAAGGCGCTGCAAAAGTTCATCAAAGCGGGCGAGGCGCTCGATCTCGATGTCGAGCTGATCGAGAAGGACGACTACGGGCGGCTGGCCGAGTTCGACGCGCTGTTCATTCGCCAGACCACCGCGGTGAACCATCATACTTTCCGCTTCGCGCAGCGCGCCGAGGCGGAGGGGCTGGTGGTGATGGACGATCCCGAGTCCATTCTTCGGTGCACCAACAAGGTCTATCTCGCGGAGTCGCTGGAGCGGCACAAGATCCCCGCCCCGAAGACCATGGTGGTGCACAAGGACAACGTCGACCAGGTCATCGCGACGCTCGGTTTGCCGTGCATTCTGAAGCAGCCGGACAGCGCGTTTTCCGTCGGCGTCTGCAAGGTGCAGTCGCCGCAGGAGCTGGAGGTGGAGGTCGAGAAGCTCCTCGACAAGTCCGAGCTGGTGATCGCTCAGGAGTGGCTGCCCACGACGTTCGACTGGCGGGTGGGTGTGTTCGCCGGCGAGGCCCTCTTCGTCTGCAAGTACTTCATGGCCAAGCGCCACTGGCAGATCATCCACCACGACGACAGTGGAAAGGCCGACTATGGCCGCTTCGAGACCACGCCGGTCGAGCTCGCGCCGCGCAACCTGATCAAGGTCGCCGAAAAGGCGTCGAAATTGATGGGTGACGGCCTCTACGGCGTCGACGTGAAAGAGGCCGACGGTAAGTTCTACGTCATCGAGGTCAACGACAATCCCAACATCGACGCCGGCGTCGAGGACGCTACGCTGAAGGACAAGCTCTACACCATCATCATGAAGGGCTTCCTGGAGCGCATCGAGCGGAAGAAAGCGGGGTACGGAGATGACTAAGCTGGGACTCTTCCAGGGTCACGGGATCGAGCTCGAGTACATGATCGTCGATCAGGCGACGCTCGACGCGCGACCGATCGCCGAGGTGGTCCTCGGGGCCGAGGGCGAAAAGACGCTCGAATTCACCGCCTGGTCGAACGAGCTGGTGCAGCACGTCATCGAGCTCAAGACCAACGGACCGGCCCCCTCGCTCGTGCCGCTCCCGGCGCTCTTCCAGGCCGATATTCGGAACATCGACGCCCAGCTCGCCGCCCACGGCGCGCGACTGATGGGGACGGCGATGCATCCCTGGTTCGACCCTCGCAGCGAAACCAAGATCTGGGCGCACGAGTACACCGAGGTCTATCACGCCTACGATCGCATCTTCGGCGTGCGCGGCCACGGCTGGTCGAACCTGCAGTCGATGCACATCAACCTGCCCTTCGCGGACGCCGCGGAGTTCGGCCGCCTGCACGCCGCCATCCGCGTGGTGCTCCCGTTCTTGCCGGCGCTCGCCGCGTCGTCGCCGATCGTCGAAGGCGTCCCGACCGGGAGCCTGGATAGTCGCCTGCAATACTATCGGATGAATTCGCGCCGAATTCCCTCCGCCACCGCGAAGGTCATTCCGGAGCCGTTTTATACCCCGGAAGAGTACGAGGCGCGCATTCTCCAGAGGATCTACGCCGACACCGCGCCGCTCGATCCCGAAGGTCTCTTGAAGCACGAGTTCGCCAACGCGCGCGGCGCCATCGCCCGCTTCGATCGCGGCGCCATCGAGATCCGCGTCATCGACATCCAGGAGTGCCCGCAGGCCGATATCGCCATCGCCGCGCTGGTCACCGCAGCGGTGAAGGCGGTGGCGACCGAGAAGTGGGTCCCGCTGGTGCGCGCGCAGAACCTCGACGTGGCGCCGCTCCATACCCAGTTCCTGTCGTGCGTCACCGAGGGCGAAGAGGCCGTGCTCTCCGATCAGGAGGTGCTCGCCGCGCTGGGATTCCCGGGCGCCGTGCGGACCACCGGCCGCGAGCTGTGGCAGCACCTGGCCGGCGCGCTCTCCGCGGGTGAGTCACCGCTGCTCGATCCGCTCTGGCTGAAGACGCTCGATCCGATCATCGAGGCCGGGACGCTCGCGCGCCGGATCCTGCAGGCGGTCGGACCCGAGGCGAAAAAAGAGCGAATTTTCGAGGTCTATCACACGCTCGCCGATCACCTGGCGCACGGCACGCTGTTTCTGGAGGAGACATGACCGAGATCGAACAGACCCTCGACCACCTCGAGGGCCGCGTCGGCCCGCAGATGTCCCTCGGCCAGCGCGAGCTCGTCCTGGTGCGCCTGCGCAACCTGGAGCACAGCCGCCCCGAGACGCGCGCCCGCGCCGACCAGATCGCCGCCTCGGTGCGCGCGATCGATGACGCCGAGTTCGGTGCACTGCGCGAAAAGCTGCGCAACGGAGACTTCACGCCCGATGACTTTCGCACCCGCGCTCAAACTATCCCGCAGTACGATCTCGACGGCTGGACCCGCCGCCTCTTCGGCCTGCACGAGGTGCCGGAGTCGAGCGTCGATCTGACCAGCGACATGGTCGGCTACGTCACCACGCACACCATCCAGGTCATGGAGATGGCGAGCGAGCTCGGGCCCAAGGACATCTTCTACGATCTGGGCTCGGGGCTCGGATTCGTGCCGATCTTCTTGAGCTGGCTCACCGGCGCTCGCGCCATCGGCGTGGAGATCGAGCCGAACTTCGTTCGCATCGCCCAGGCGCGCGCCGAGGAGCTCGGCCTCTCCGACAAAGTCACTTTCATCGAAGGTGATCTGCGCGAGCAAGACTATGACGGGGCGACGGCCTTTTTCATGTTCTATCCGTGCCGCGACGAGATGCTGGCCGCGGTCATCAAGAAGATGAAGTCGGCGTGCAAAGGACGCCACGTGAAGGTGTACTCACTCGGGCTCTCGAGCCCGGCGCTGGCGGCGGAGAAGTGGCTGACGGTGAGGGGACAGAGCCCGAGCGCGCTGGTGGCGCTCGAAACGAAGTAACTTACTTGCTCGTCCAGCGCGTGCCCTTGGCGCCGTCTTCGACCTCGACGCCGGCCTCGATGAGCAGCGCGCGGATGGTGTCGCCCTTCGCGAAGTCCTTCGCCTTGCGCGCCTCCTGGCGCATGGCGAGCAGCCGATCGATCACCCCGTCGCCACCCTTGGTCTCGACCTTCGGCGCCGCGGATCGCGCGGTCTCGGCCACCAGCTCGGGATAAAGCGCCGCCTCGACCTCGTCGATCCCCAGCACCCAAAGGTGCCGCGTGAGCGTGCGATACACCGCCAGCATCGACGCGCGATCCGCCGACTGCTCGATGCCCCGCGCGTAGAGCGCGTTGACGTAGCCGAAGATGGCCGCCGAGGCGCGCGGGCCGTTGAGATCGTCGTCCATCGAGTCGATGAACTCGGTGATGAACGTCCGCGAGAGGTCGGCGTACTCACCGCTCTCGTAGAGGTGCCGGAGACGCGGGACGCGCAGCGCTTCCTGCCGCATCGACGCGTAGACACCGCCGGGATCAGCCAGATCCTCGGCCGTGCCGATCTTCTCGCGCAGCACCGCGATCAGCCGCTTCACCCGCTGGTAGCCGCTGATCGCCTGCGTCACGTAGTCCCACGACACCTTCTGATCGCGGCACAGCACCTGGAGCTTGGTCCGATAGTGCGTGGACGCGAAGAACCAGCGCACGTCGTCGTAGCCGAAGCGCGACAGCAGATCGGGCACCGAGACGACGTTGCCGAGCGACTTCGACATCTTCACGCTCTTGCCGCTCTCCTCGTCGCGCAGATCGAGGTGCTCGGGATGGAGCCAATACTTCACCCAGGTGTCGGCGCAGAACGGCTGGCTCTGCGCGACCTCGTTCTCGTGGTGCGGGAAGAGGTTGTCGATGCCGCCGCCGTGCACGTCGAACGTCTCGCCGAGCGTCGCGGTGCTCATCGCCGAGCACTCGATGTGCCACCCGGGGCGGCCCTGCGGCCACGTCGCGTGCCCGGTGTTCCAGGTCGGCTGGCCCTCGGCAGACGGCTTCCACAGCGTGAAATCTGCGGGATTTCGCTTGCGGGCGGCGTCCTCGGTCACGCGACCGCTCGCCCCTTGCTCGTTCTCCTCGACGATCTTGCCGGAGAGGTGGCCGTAGTCGGGGAACGAGCCGATGTCATAGAAGACCTCGCCGTTCACCACGTACGCGTGGCCCTTCGCGATCAGCGACGCGATGAGCGCGATCTGCTCGTCGACGAAGTCGGTCGCGCGGACGTAGGTCGCGTAGTCCTTCACGTGCAGCGCCGAGCAGTCCCGGCGGAACGTGGCGGCGTTCTTCTCCGCGACGTCGAGGCAGCCCGCCGGCGTGCCGGTCGCACCCATGATGCGATCGTCGATGTCGGTATAGTTGATCACGCTGATCACGTGCATGCCGCGATACTCGAGGTAGCGGCGGAACGTGTCCCAGAAGCAGTACGTGCGGGCGTGCCCGATGTGCATGGGCGCGTAGACGGTGAGTCCGCAGGTGTAGATGCGCACGACCTTGGGGCTGGCCGGGACGAACGGCTCCTTCTTCTTGGTCAGCGTGTTGTGCACGTGGAGCATCGCCCCACGCAAATAACATGATTCAAAAGGTCCCGGCAGCGCCGAGGAACACTTTGTATTGTCCTTCCGGGCCCACCGAGACGCGGGCTTCTGCGCCCACCGTCATCAAGCGGCGGGTCAGC
>Ga0105047_10000212_pt1 | contig 90278 bp, 66 predicted proteins | sample MAT04_FD_78384 | JGI IMG/M metagenome (GOLD analysis project Ga0105047, IMG submission 78384) | Freshwater microbial communities from Lake Fryxell liftoff mats and glacier meltwater in Antarctica - MAT-04 (megahit assembly) | ecosystem: Environmental > Aquatic > Freshwater > Ice > Liftoff... | reverse complement strand
TGCGACACTTAAACCGCTCCGATGGTTCCCTCAACTGGAAATGGGAGCCCAGAGAGGTGAGCATCAAATCTGAACCCGCGGACGCCGCTCACGCATAGCCCGCGAAAACGCGGGAAAAGTCTCAGAAAAACGGGAATGCACCCGTCTGGGCGCACGGCGTCGTAGACCAGGAAGCGACTTTCTATTTCTCACTACCCGTCGGCGGAGGAGCCCATGCCTGTCAAAACGATCCTGCTGGTCGAGGATAATGCCAGCGACAGTGACCTGTTCCGCGAAGCCCTGTCGCGCGCCAACCTGAATCATCAGGTACACGTGGCCCCCAGCGGCCGCGACGCGGTGCTCTATCTGTACGGCGATCCCGCGCATCGCCAACGGCCGCAGCGTCCCGACCTGATCGTGCTCGATTTCCGCATGGCGGGCCTCACCGGTCTGCAACTGTTGCAGATGCTGCACAATGTTTCGCGCGGCGAACGCGCGCCCTTGCCGCCGATCCTGGCGTTCTCCTCGCTGGAAGACGACCGGCGGATTCGCGAAGCCTATCGCCTGGGCCTTTCGAGCTTCATCCACAAGCCGGCCCACGCGGGGCGGTTCGTCGAGATGGTCCAGCAGATGGTCGTCTACTGGCTGGACGTGAACTACCAGCCCCGATCCGAAGGTACCAAGCCGCTCCGCGCGGCCGAGAACCTGAGCGCCGCGGAGTTGGAGGCCCATCCCTTCGGGGTGGGAAGTTCGTGGGATGCACCGTGAGAGGAAGGGGCGAGTCGTGAGGGGCGAGTTGCGAATAAACTTTGAGCGATTCTTTCTATCTCAAATTTCAAATCTCAGATTTCAAATCCATACCCCAGATGTCAAAAAAATCTCACGAAGGAGCCCGCCATGTATGTCGCCGAAATCCTGCACGTAAAGGGCCGCACCGTACACTCCATTGATGTGCGCGCCAAAGTCACCGAGGCCATCGATCGCCTCGTCCACCACAACGTCGGCTCACTGCTCGTCTGCGATATGCATTCCAGCAGCGGGCATCTGGCCGTCACCGGCATCCTCAGCGAGCGCGACATCCTGCGGGCGATGTCCTCCAATCCCGAGGGGATCAGCCAACTGATGGTCGGAGACATCATGACCAACCGGCTCATTTCGGTCGGTCCCCGCGACACTGTGCGACACTGCATGGAACTGATGACCGAGCATCGCGTGCGGCATCTGCCCGTGCTCGATGGCGATTCGCTGTGCGGACTGGTTTCGATCGGCGACGCCGTGAAGGCCCAGGTCGAGGACCTGGTGGTCGAGAACTACAACCTGCATCGCTACCTGCAAGGCGAGTCTGCCATGGCCGTTACGGATTGCGAAACCGATGACCCGCACCGCGCGTCGCGCGAGTGGCTTTGGTTGTCGTAATGCTTCTGTCGGAGTGGGAAAGGAGGCAGCCCTATGGCGCTTTCGCCATTGGCCGCCGTCGAACGGGTCTGCGGAGGTGCGCTGCTGGCAGCGCGAATGGACCGAGGGTTCGCGCTGCGCATCCTTCGGCGCGGCACCATCCACGAGAGCCTGCCGTTGGCCCGCTTCGCCAACGGGTGCTTCGCGCGCGGCGAGGATCTGGTGGTCGATCTCTCGGAATGCCGCCTGGCCGACAGCACCTTCGTCGGGTCGTTGATCGTGATGCACAAGCGGGCCCGGGCCGCCGCGGGTGGGAACTTTCGGATCTATGCTCCCGATGGGTACTGCGCCAAGCTTCTGGAGTCGATGCAACTGCATCGCTTTCTGGCTCTGGAGACCGAACCGCCCAAAACCCGCGGCGAATGGGTCGAACTGCCGGAAGCGGACGACGGGCCGATCGATTCCAAGCGGCACGCGCTCGACTCGCATCGCGAACTGGCCAGCCTCGACGGACCCGACCAGGACTTGTTTGCCGACATCGTCGCGCGGCTGACGCGCGACTTGGAAGGCCACTAAAGGTTCAACCTGTACCTTGTGAAGGGAGAATGACCGCGGCTTACACTTGTGCCAGGCCGCCTGTCACAAGAAAATGAAGGGAGGTGTCGCACCTTCTCCGTGGAAGCCGCTCCATGAGTCCCCCGCCGATCCCTCTGCGCATGTTGCTCGCAGGCTTCGTGGTTTGCCTCGTCGCAGCGCCCGTGCCGGCCGCCGAGCCTGCTCCGGCATCGCCCGAGGGGATCGAGTTCTTCGAGAAGCGGATCCGGCCGATCCTGGTCGAGCACTGCAACGAGTGCCACGCCCACGGAAGCAAGCAGGAGAACGGCGGCCTGTGGTCCGACTCGCGCGAAGATCTCCTGAAAGGGGGCGACTCGGGCCCGGCCCTTGTTCTCGGCGATCCGGAGAAGAGCCTGCTGATCCTGGCGGTCCGCCAGACCGACAAAGACCTGAAGATGCCCCCCAAGGAGAAGCCCAAGCTCTCCGAGACGCAGATCGCCGACCTGGTCGCCTGGGTGAAGATGGGAGCCCCTGACCCGCGGCTACCCGTCGCCGGTCGGGCGCAGGCTCCTGCCAAGACCGGAGTGAGTCTGGAGGAAGGCCGGAAATTCTGGTCGTTTCAGCCGGTGAAGGATCCCGCGCTTCCTGCGGTGAAGAACGCTGCCTGGACGCGGACCGCCGTCGATCACTTTGTCCTGGCGAAGCAGGAAGCAGCGGGAGTAAGTCCCGCTCCACCGGCCGACAAGCGGACGCTGCTGCGGCGCGTCTCGTATGACCTGACCGGTCTCCCTCCCACGCCCGCCGAAATGCAGGACTTTCTGGCCGACGCTTCGCCCGAGGCTTTCCAGAAAGTAGTCGACCGCCTGCTGGCCTCGCCCCGCTATGGCGAACGCTGGGGCCGGCACTGGCTCGACGTGGTCCGCTATGCCGACACCTGCGGCAACGCCAGCGACTATCCCGTCCGCGAGGCCTACAAGTATCGCGATTGGGTGATCCGCGCCTTCAACCAGGACCTTCCCTACGATCAGTTCCTCAAGCAGCAGATCGCCGGCGACCTGCTCCCCGGCGGCACGGAAGAGGAACGCCGCGAGCGGACCATTGCCACCGGCTACCTGGCCATCGCACGCCGCTTTGGCGGAGACCGGACCGGCGAGCATCATCTGACCATCGAAGACACCATCGACAACGTCGGCCGCGCGATCCTGGGCTCCAGCATCTCCTGCGCCCGCTGTCACGATCACAAGTTCGATCCCTTCACCATCAGCGACTACTACGGACTGTACGGCATCTTCAACAGCACGCGCTATCCCTTCCCCGGCGCGGAGGTGGGGAACCAGCCGATCGACTTCGTCCCGTTGATGACGGCGGCCGAAATCGAAGCGCTGCTTAAACCGCACCGCGAGAAACTGGCCGCGCAAGAAGAGCTGGTCAAAAAGCTCGAGGCTGCCGAGGCGGAAGCGAAAAAGCTCGGGGACAATCCCGAGAACAAGCCGCAGCTCGAAGCGGTGGCCAAGGCCTTGGGCGTGGCCCGCCAGCGACGGACGCAGTTGCAGCAGGAAACCCCCGCGATCAACAGCGCCTATGCGGTGGCCGAGGCGATGGCCGGCAACGTGAAAGTGCATCTCCGCGGAGATCCCAAGCGATTGGGGGACGAGATTCCGCGGCATTTCCCGGCGGTGTTGGGCGGCCACGAGGTCCCCGGCGATCCCAAGGTCAGCGGTCGGCTGCAACTGGCCGAGTTGCTGGCCGACGCCAAGAATCCGCTGACCGCCCGCGTGATGGTGAATCGCATCTGGCAGCATCATTTCGGCAAAGGGATCGTGCAGACTCCCAACGACTTTGGCCGGCGCGGCATGGCCCCCACGCATCCGGAGCTGCTCGATTTCCTGGCTGCCCGATTGGTGGAGAGCGGCTGGTCGGTGAAGTCGGTCCACCGCATGATCCTGCTCTCGCAGACCTGGCAACAGGCCAGTCAGCAGCTCTCGGAAGGAGCCAAGGCCGACCCGCACAACGAGCTTTACAGCCGCTTCGCCCGTCGACGGCTCGATGCCGAGTCGCTGCGTGATTCGCTGCTGTACGTCTCCGGCGAGTTGGTCGAAGGCCCCCAGCCGGCCCATCCGTTCCCGCCGACGCACACCTGGCGATTTACGCAGCACGCCCCGTTCTTCGCTCTGTATGAGAGCCGCGGGCGGAGCGTCTATTTGATGCAGCAGCGGCTGCGGAAGCATCCCTATCTGGCGTTATTCGACGGCGCAGACACCAGTTCGAGCACCGCGGTCCGCCTGCCCAGCACCACGCCGCTGCAGGCGTTGTACCTGATGAACGGCACGCTTTTTCACGAGCTCTCGGGCAAGTTCGCCGGGCGAGTCACGTCGGCCTGGGTCGACGAGCCTGCGCGGCTGGCGCAGGCCTATCAGTGGACATTGAATCGCGCCCCGCTTCCCGACGAGGCTCAGGCTTGCACGCAGTTTTTGAAGCAGTACCGCGAGAAGCTCGCCGCAGCAAAAACGCCGGCCGAACAGATCGAAGGGCAAAGCTGGATGGCGCTCTCGCGGGTGCTGTTGAGCAGCAATGAGTTTCTGTTCGTCGATTAACCCTTGGTCCCAGGCTCCGCCTGGGCCCACACGAACCCGAGGCTCCGCCTCGTGTGATGACGGAGAATGTTTCCCCTATCTACTGCCTTCCAAATCAAGAAGATGATTCTCCAGACGCAAAAAGAAGACCCCAACGGAAGGCAGAGCCTTCCCCCATCCAACGAGGCGGAGCCTCGGGTTAGTGCAGTCCCAGGCAGAGCCTGGGACTGAGGGAACAATATGAAGAATCAACCGCACGCCTGCTCGCGCCGCACCATGCTCCACTCCCTGGTCGGCGGTTCGCTCCTCCTCCCCGGCATCGTCTCCGAGCTGCTGGCCGACGGCGCACCCGCCACGGGCGGCGCGGCACCCGTCGATCCGCTGGCCCCCAAGGCGCCGCACTATGCTCCGCGGGCCAAGCGGGTGATCTTTCTGAACATGAGCGGCGGCGTGTCGCACGTCGATTCCTTCGACTACAAGCCCAAGCTGATTGAGGACCACAACAAAGCCTTCCAGGTGCCGCAGAAGATGCTGGAGGCCTTCGCCCTCAACAATCGCGTGGTCGAAAAATTCTTCAAGAAGCCGCAGTGGGAGTACAAGCAGCGCGGGCAATCGGGACTGTGGATCAGCGAACTCTTTCCTCACATTGCTGGCTGTGCCGACGACCTTTGCCTGATCCGCTCGATGCGGAACGACCACCCCGACCATTTTCAGGCCACGCTCGGCATTCACACCGGCAGCGTCACTTTCGCGCGGCCGAGCATCGGCTCGTGGGTCAGTCACGGGCTGGGGACCGTCAATCGCAACCTGCCGTCGTTCGTAGTATTGGCCCCGCATCTGCCTTACGCCGGCGGACAGGTCTGGGCGTCCGACTTTCTGCCCGGTTGCCATCAAGGAACGCACGTCGTCCCCGGCCCCGAGCCGATGCCCAACATCAAACGCCGTCAGTCCGGCCAGGAGCTGCAGGAGCTGGAACTGGGCCTGGCGGCGGCCTTCAATCGAAAGCATCTGGCCGATCGCCCGGACGACGCCGATCTCTCCGCCCGCATCCGCAGTTTCGAGACCGCGTTTGGCATGCAGTCCGAAGCCCCCGAGGCCTTCGATCTCTCCAAAGAGACGGACTCGACGCTGGCGATGTACGGGCTGCCACGCGGCAGCACGCAGGGCTTCGCCTGGCAGTGCCTGGTCGCGCGCCGACTGGCCGAGCGCGGCGTGCGGTTTATCGAGCTGATCGACACCGGGGCGTCGGGCAACTGGGACTCGCACGGCGACATGAACGACCATGGCCGGCTGGCCAAGAATGTCGATCTGCCAATCGCCGGGCTGCTGCGCGATCTGAAGAGCCGCGGCATGCTGGAGGAGACGCTGGTCGTGTGGACGACCGAGTTTGGCCGGACCCCTTTCAACACGGGCAAAGACGCCAAGGGGCGCGAGCATCACGCCGAGGTCTTCACCTCGTGGATGGCCGGCGGCGGCGTGAAGCCAGGCTTCAGCTTCGGCGAGAGCGACGACCATGGCTGCGCCGTGGGGCGCGACGAAGTTCATCTGCACGACTTCCACTCGACGATCCTGCACCTGCTTGGGCTGGACCACGAGCGGCTCACCTACCGCCACGGCGGGCGCGACTATCGCCTGACCGACGTTTCCGGCCACGTCGTGAAACAGATCCTGGCGTAGCCTTTGCCTGCGTGGTACGCATTCCGGCGGAGTGCCCGCGCGCGATGATATCTTCCGAACACTTTCGCGCTAACCGCAGCCCCGTCGAGCGCGTTGTGGACCCCGCTTCTCGACTTCTGCCTACCCTGGTCCCTTGCCCCCTCTCAACGATAAACTAAAAGCATCGCGCGATTTCATCCCTTCACGCCCGCGAAGCTGCCGTGCCTTCCGACCCCCCTCTCGACCGTTACCAGCGCCAGACCCGTTACCCTCCCTTGGGCGAGGCCGGGCAACGGCGTCTGCTTGCCAGCCGCGTGCTGATCGTTGGTTGCGGGGCGCTCGGCACCGTGCAGGCCAACACGCTGGTCCGAGCCGGCGTGGGTCATGTGCGGATCGTTGACCGCGACTTCGTCGATCTGACCAACCTGCAGCGGCAGGTGCTGTTCGACGAAGACGACGTCCGCTCGGCCCTGCCGAAATCGGTCGCCGCCACCGAAAGGCTCCGCAAGATCAACTCGACAATTGAGATCGAGCCGGTCGTGGCCGATGTCGATCACACCAACATCGCCGAGCTGTGCCAGGGGGTCGATGTGATCCTGGACGGCACCGACAACTTTGAGACCCGTTACCTGCTGAACGACGCCAGCGTGAAGTTCAAAATCCCCTGGGTCTACGGCGGCTGTCTGGGGGCGGAAGGGCAGTCGATGACCATCCTGCCGGGCGAGGGTCCGTGCCTGCGCTGCTGGATGCCGGAGGCTCCACTCCCCGGCACTTCGCCCACCTGCGACACGGCCGGCATTCTGGGGTCGATCATCGGCGTGGTTGCATCGATTCAAGCGGTCGAGGCTCTGAAGATCGCCAGCGGCAACCGCGCAGCCGCCAGCCGAGTGCTGACCGTGATCGACCTGTGGGACAACTCGATGCGGCAGATCGGCCTGAGCGGACTGCGCGAGCAAGGGCAATGCCCGGCCTGCGACCGGGGCGAGTTCCCCTGGCTCGACGGCCAGGCCGGCAGTCATACTACGGTCCTGTGCGGGCGGAACGCCGTGCAACTGACGCAGCCGGCAAACCAGCGGCTATCGCTCGAAGAGTTGGCCGGCAAGCTGGCCCCGCTCGGCAACGTGACCCGCAATCCGTTCCTGCTACGGTTCAGCGTCGACGGTTTCACGCTGACGGTCTTTCCCGATGGCCGGGCGATTGTGAACGGTACGGAAGAGATCGCCGTGGCGCGAGGGGTCTACGCGCGGTACGTAGGGGCGTAGCGATCTCCGTGACGCGGCGAGACGATCCGCGATTCGGACCCGGATGGAATGGGAAACAACGGGCACTTCACGGAACGCCACGGAGGGCGTTCCCTACAGATGCGAACCTGCCGTCCTACTTCGGCTCGACCACCGTCTCCGAATGAAACAGCTCCAGGATCGTCTCCGACACCGCCGCGCAGGGACGTTCGTCCCCCATCTTCGATAGCTCCGCCCACAGCTTCTCTCCGCGAGCCAGCGGCGCGGCCAGATGCGGCGGGCAGGGGTACTGGTGGTCGCACTGCGGTTGCAGCTCGGCGATTCTCGCTCGCAAGGCCGGGCCGAGCTGGTCGACATCGCGGACGGTTTCAAAGCCGGTCAGACCCACGACCAGCGGATTATGCCGGCCGGAGATCATCGAGCGGACGTCCTCGTGGAACAGCACGATCGGCTTGCCCAGGATGTAGGCCATGGCCGTTTCCGACACGGTCCCTTCGTCGGGCACGCGGCCGTTCAGGTTGGCCACCAAGGCCCCGCAGCCCAACACCACCTGATACACATCCAAGGCGAAGACCGCCTCGTGCAGCAACTGCCCGATGGTCGTCGCGTCGAAGCCCTGATCGATCAGGTACGGGTGGACCTCGGCGAACTCCATGCCATCGCGATGGGGCACCCACGGCTCGAATCCTTCGCGCGCCAAGGCATCGGCAATTTCGACCATCTGCCGCCGCTCGGCCGGATTGAAGAGCGGGCCAGCGCAGTAGACGCGATGCGGATTCTGAAAGGGAAGCATGGGTGACGCGCGAGGGTGGTGGTGGGTGGTCGCGGAGACAGTACTGCCACTGTCTCCCTTGCGGACCGATGATAGAATCTGGCCCTCCCTTCCCGCAAGGCGGTTTCTTTGGCCCAGGAGGTCGCAGCCCATGCGATGGCTCTCGATCGTGTGCAGCCTGACGCTGCTCTTTAGCGCCGCTGGAATGGAAAACGCCCAGAGCGCCGAGCCAGTGGCCTTTAAAATCAGCTTGCCGGCCGAGAGCGCAGCCAAGAGCCTGAGCGGTCGCTTGTTCCTGTTCCTCTCGCAGAGCGATCGCCGGGAGCCGCGCTTTGGCCCCGACTGGTTCCAGCCCGAGCCCTTCTTTGCGATGGAAGTCCACGACTTCAAACCGGGCGAGAGCCGCACGCTCGACGACAAGGCCGACAGCTTTCCCGCCCCCCTGAGCAAGCTGCCCGCCGGAAAGTACTTCGCCCAGGCGCTGCTGGATCACGACTTCTACCATCGCAATCACGCTCAAGGGGTGGGCAATCTGTACAGCAAGTCGGTCGTGTGGCAGCACGACCCGCAGAAGCCCGCGACCCCCAAGCTCGTCCTTGACCAAGTCGTGGCCGCCGAGCCGTTCCCGGAACAGCCCTGGCTGCGCGAAGTTGTGCTGAAGAGCGAGCTGCTCTCCAAGTTCCACAGACGCGAGGTGCTGGAGCGCTGCGCCGTGGTGCTGCCGGCCGGCTACGACGAGCACCCCGAGCGGCGTTATCCCGTGATGTACGTGGTGCCGTCCTTCGGTCAGAACCATCGCATGGCCTTGTCGCACAAGCAGGCCGGCAAGTCCGAGCCGGGCGATCTGGATTTCATCCGCGTTTACCTTTCGGGCGAGTGCAAATGGGGGCACCACGTCTATGCCGACAGCGCCACCAACGGACCCCGCGGTCGGGCTCTGGTGGACGAGATGATTCCGTACATCGACAAGCATTTTCGCACGCTGGCCGTGCCGGCCGGGCGGTTGCTGACCGGGCACAGCTCGGGCGGGTGGTCGAGCCTGTGGCTGCAGGTCGCCTACCCCGACACCTTCGGCGGAGTCTGGAGCACGGCCCCCGATCCGGTCGACTTCCGCGACTGGCAGCAAGTGAATCTGTATGCCGATCCGCCGCAGAGTCTGTACTTCGATGCAAAGGGGGCGAAGCGGCCGATCGCCCGCCGAGGGACCGAACCGGTGCTATGGTACGAAGCGTTCGGTCGCATGGACGATGTGCTGGGGCGCGGGGGGCAGTTGCGATCTTTCGAGGCGGTCTTCAGTCCGCTCGGCGACGATGGCCAGCCGGTGAAGATGTGGGACCGCCAGACGGGCAAGGTCGATCCGCGGGTGGTCAAAGCCTGGGAAGACTACGACATCCGCTTGAAGCTCGAGCGGAACTGGAAAGAGCTCGGCCCCAAGCTGGCCGGCAAGCTGCACATCATCACCGGCGAGCTGGATACCTACTATCTGGAAGGAGCGGTCCGCGAGCTGGGCAAGTCGCTCAAGGAGCTGGGGAGTGACGCCGTGGTGACGATCGTGCCCGGGGCCGATCACCGCTCGGTGTTCACCCAGGCCTTGGGTCGACAGATTCGCAAGGAGATGAGCGACACTGCCCGCCGGGCGCTGCCGAAAGATTAGCAGAGCGGCGTCCCGAGGAATGGGCGAGCCCCAATCTTGAAGGGGGGAGTTCTCCCCCCGTGGATCTAAAGGTTCACCTACCCCTCCAAAGAGCCCGCATTGACGCTTGGTAGTGCGCCTCTATGCTTGATGAAGAGGGCATCACAGCGCCCTCGCTTCGGGTCCAAGCGTTCTTGCATCGTCCTGCGGGACGAGGGAGTCCTTCGAGTCCGGCGCGTTTCTGAGGGGAGATTCGCCGCAATTCTGGCTCGACCCCGCAAGAGTGTCTGTATCTCGAAGCGTCAGCACATGTCTTCGTTGAAGGAGGGCCGCAATGGCGCCGATTACGACTCAGAAAGAGACCGTCGAGTTTGATTCCAAGTTTCTCGATCAGTGGAACGCATTCTGCGATTCGCACGGCCTGAAGAAGCGTCTGGCCGCGCATGCCAGCCGGGTGGCTTTCATGCAGATGAGCGTGGAACAGCGCGAAGCGATCATGGGCGAAGCGGTCGACTACGTCGTGGCCTCGCGGACCCGCCGTCGCAAGAAGCGCGCCTAAGCTCTCCCAACGGTCTGAGTCACCGCCAGCATTTTCAGGCCAACGCCGGCATTGCTCTGGGCATGATCGTCAGGACGGCGCACAATACGTGCGTTGCCCAATGTCCCCTTGCGCCGCAAGGGGCGGACAGATCCCTTTACGCCCTGCGCTGTTCGTATGCGCCCGATTGCCAGCCATCGCGATCGCAGCCAAAGCGTGCCGATGACGCCGATGATCGACGTCGTCTTTCAACTGCTGATCTTCTTCATCTGCACGGCCAGCTTTCAGCAGCTCGAGGAGCTGTTGCCGACCCACATGCTGACGCAGGGGGCGAGCAAGGTCGCGGTCGAGACCAAGGAAGAGCCCGAACGGCACGAGCCGATCATCGTGACCCTGGCGCAGATCAACGGCCAGACCACCTGGTCGATCTCGGGGCGGCAACTGGCCAACATGGACGAAGTGCGCCAGATCCTGTCGGCGCTCGGCGGAGAGCCGGCGTTGCGCGCTCATCTGCCCGTGATTCTGGACATCGCCCCGGATGTGCCGCTGGGGAATGTGATTGATGTCTATGATTTGTGCCTGGCGATTCGGTTTGAGAAGATCAAGTTTGCCGCGGCGAAGGAATAGGATTTGAGATTTGAGATTTGAGATTTGAGATTTGAGATTTGAGATTTGAGAGACGAGAGACGAGAGACGAGAGACGAGAGACGAGAGACGAGAGACGAGAGACGAGAGACGAGAGACGAACGCCAGATGAGTGCGGTGCTGCAATTCAATATCTCAAATTTCAAATTTCAAATTTCAGGCCAGCGCGACAACGCTTCGAGTGATGGACGCTTTTGTGAAGACTCTCTCCCTCCGACGACCACTGCTCGCGCTTGTCAGCATGGCAATGCTCGCTGCGCCCGCCCTGGCCGAGACGCGCGATGAAGCGTTTCTGAATGGGCTGCGGCAGCGACGGCTGTACCGACTGGCCGCGATCTATTGCCGCGACGAGATGGCTCAGCCGGGCGTCACGCCGGCGCGACGGGGCGAGTTGGCGCTGGAACTGTCGCGGACGCTGGCTGCGCAGGCGGTTGAAACGCCGCCGGCGGAGAGCGGCCCTTTGTGGCAGCAGGCGCTGGAGGTCTGCGATCAGTATGCAGCCAGTTTCCCCGCCAGCGATCCCCGCGGCCTGCTGTGCCGCGTACAGCACGCGCTGGTGCTGCTGGGGCGCGGTGAACTGCTCCGCCGGCAATCGGAACTAGTGACCGATAATGCCGCGCTGCTGGAGGAATCGCGGGGGCAACTTCGCGCGGCTGTGGCAAAGCTCGGTCCGTTAACGGCCGAAGTGCTGGAACTCCAGAGGCCGGGCGTGGCGGCCAAGTTGCCGGCCGGATCGCCCACCACTGCCGAGCTGTTTGCGCTGGAAGTCAACTTAAATTATCAGTGGGCGCGAGCCCTGCGGAATCAGGGACACAGCTATCCGCCCAAGAGCGGCGAGCGGGTCGATGTGTTGCAGCAGGCGCTGGAGCGACTGAAGACGCTGGCCCAGCGCCCGGTGAGCGAGCCGCTGGGCTGGACCAGCCGGCTGGATGAGATCTCGTGCTTTCGACTGCTTGGCAACTTCGCGCGGGCGCGAGAACAGCTCGATGCCTTGGCCAAGCTCGAGCCGCCGCCCGATGTGGCGCTCGAAGCTCGAGCCGAACGGATTCAACTGGCGCTGGATGCCGGCCAGTTGAGCGACGCCCTGGCGATTCTGCGGCAAGGCCGGGCGATCCAGGGGCAGGTTTCGCCCGAGCTGGATTACGCCTGCCTGCAGGCCCTGCTGGCGTCATGGAAAGAGGCGGCCGCGCGGCAAGATCCGCAGGCAGCTGCGATTCAAGAACGGTCGTCGGATCTGGTGCGGCTGATCGGCCAGGTACACGGCGCGTATTGGTATCGCCGGGCTCAGACGCTCGAGGCCTCGTACGTGGTCGGCGGTTCGACCGCTTCGTCGGATGTGGACGCCTTGGTCCGCGCGGCCGAGAACTTTTATCGCAACAGCCAGTTCGCCGATGCCACGCGAACGTACGACACCGCCCGACGGCAGGCGTTGGCCAAGAACCAGGCTCAGCGGGCGTTCGACCTGGGCTTCACGGCCGCAGCGATCGTCTATCAACAGAAGCAACTGGCCGATGCGGGGCAGCGGTTCCACGAGTTGGCGAAGCAGCGCGAGAACCCCAAGGCCCGGCAGGCCCATCTGGCCGCTGTGGGCGTGGCGCTGGAGCAGGCCACGGCCGCGGTCCCCAAGCCTCCCGCGGGGACGATTCCGGCCGAGCCCGAGCTGACGGAGTATACGCGGCTGCTGGAAGAGCATGTGAAGCAATGGCCCGAAGGCCCGAGTTCGGCCGAGGCGCATTGGCGATTGGGCGAAGTCCGCGAGCGGCAACGGAAGTGGGTCGATGCCATCAATCATTACGCCGTGGTGCCGCCCGATCACGAGCGTTATCCGCTTTCGATCGGTTCGATGGCCCGGACGTTTGAAGCCTGGCTGCTGGAACTGCGCAGCCAAGGACAGCACAATCAGGCGGCCGACGAGGGATTGAAAGCGGCCGAGTGGTTCGAGCAATCGGTGCGCGGGACGCGCGAGCAATGGCCCGAGAAGTGGAGCCAGCCGCAGCGCGAGGCGGCACTGGCGGCGGCGCGGCTCTGGATGGCGGCCGAGCGCTATGATCGGGCCGAACTGGTCCTGACCGCCGCGCTGAGTGACCCGGCCGCGCCCGAAGCGTGGCTGGCGTCGGCGCGGCAATTGCAGGTGGTGGCACTGGCCGGCGGTCAGAAAGCCGAGGCCGCCCTGGCGGTGCTGGAGCAACTGGCCGGCGGCGATGCGGGGAGCCTGCTGCGGATGCTGCAAGGGATCGCGCCCATCGCCGAGAAGGCTTCGCCGAAAGTTCGCGGGCAACTGGCGCTGATTGAACTTCGCGCAGCCGCGCTGCTCGAGCCTCGCCGCAATCAGCTCGCGCCGGCCAGCAAGCGGATGCTCGATCAAACGCAGGCTCGGGCGTTGTTGGCGGCCGGTCGCAAGCCCGAGGCCCGCGTGCGTTACGAGGCCCTGGCCAAGGCCTATCCCGACGAAGGAGAGATTCAGGAAGAATACGCTCGAGTGTTGGTGGAGAGCGGGGACGCGGAGTCAATTAAAGCGGGCTACGATCAGGCCCGGAGTGTGGAGCGGCGCTCCAAAGCGGGGAGCGAGCGCTGGTTCCGGGCCCGCTATCTGCAGGCCCTGGCTTTGGTGCAACAGGGAAAGAAGCCCGAGGCCAAGCAGTTGATCCTGGTCACGCGGACGCTGCATCCTTCGCTGGGGGGCGATGAGCTGAAGGGGCGATTCGAGGCGCTGGAGCGGTGAGGCATTCTGTAGTGAATGCTTTGACCCCTTCGGGGTCAGGATGGGTTGTGTGCTCGCAAACCTGGGGTGTCGCTTCGCTTACCCCAGGCTAATCGCTATGACCCCTCCGGGGTCGGCCGTGCGAAGCCACCACATCCGGCTTGGTCGGGCGGCGTCCTGCTCTATTCCCAGCTCCAGGCCAGCTTGTAGAACGCGCCCAACTGCGGGAAGGGTACATGCCACGAGGCCATGCTGCCGTCCAGCATCAGGTGCGGGGCGTTGTCGGGGACGGGGTTGAACTCGCGCTCGCCAAGCAAGGCCACCATGCCGGTCACGGAGCGGCAGGGTTGCTCCGCCGAGAACTTCACCTGGATGATCAGGGACTCGGTCTCGTAACCGACGCGGACCTGCCACCAGCTTTGGCCTTGGCCGTGTAAGGCTCCCAGGAACCTGAGCTGGATGGGCCAGCACTCGAAGACGGTTTCCTCGGGCCCCTCGGGCGATTTCAGACGGACTTCCCACTGCTTTTCGGAATGGACCAGGTCCCCCGGTTTCACGGCCACCTTCTCCCAGGTGGCTCCCAGCGGAAGGGACAGGCATTCGATCCCTTCGCCCCAGGTGAGGTACGGGAAGACGATGTCGCGCTGGCTGCTATCGAGCTTGCGAACGCGATAGTAGTCGCAGACGATCCCCGCCGTGCCGGCGTCGGGCGTTGCCGCGGCGGTCTTCGTCTTGGCTTTGCCCTTCGTTGCCTTGGTCGGCGCGGGAACAGCGGCCGAGGGCGCGGCGCTGAAGTCGACGATCTTCCAGGCCTGCTCGATGGCGAAGTAGGACTTGGCTTTCTTGGCAGGCGGGCGCTGGCCCGACTCTCCCAGCGGCAAGACTTCGGCCGGCGCTGCGCCGTTGGCACGGCCTTCCGCCGGGTCGAGCAGATGCGCCACGAGCGAAGGTGGCGCGTCGCGCTCGGCCAGCAGCTCTTCGGGCGCGACATCAAGCGCCAAGGCCAGGCACAGATGCGTGCTGGCATCGCACGGGCGGCCAGTCTTCACCTTGGTGATGGTGCGCACGTCGAGCCCGCTCTTGCGAGCCAGATCCTGCTGGCTCCAACCGCGCGACTGATACAGGTAAGTAAGCCGCTCGCCGTCGAGCTTGACTCCGCGCGTCCCCATAGTGGTGTACGGCCTTGAACGAAGGATGCTTCCGTCGACGTGCGGTACGTGGCGCACGCTCTCGCTTGGCCGGGGGGGCCCAAACGGCGGGTGGAACGATCGACAGAATCGAACTTTGCTCTTTTCGCTCCTCGAACGTACCAGCCCGAAAGGATAAGATTTCAAGCGTTCCGTGGGAATGCTGTCTTATCGTAATCGCGAGCTCTCCTTAAATAAATGTCCGGTCCTGCACATTCGGGCCGGCTTAACGTATTGCAGGCGACCCCCACGGCGGGGCTGGAAACAAGGAATGCCGATGGCTAATTACACGAGTGAAGTCACTCCCGCTTCGGTGAAAACCTGGGGCGATCTGCTGAAAAAGACGGGCGTTGTGGCGCAGTTGCAGGCGCACAAGATCGACCAAGGTGCGTCGGTAACTGCCATGACGCAGGCCCTGAGCGCCTATGCCGAGGCCGTGAAAGGCGGAGTCTACGGCGCCCGGCAGGCCCGCGTCGCCCTGGACAAGGCCACCAAGGCGATCCGGCCGTTGCTGGCCAAAGTGGGGGCCGCCTCGAAGCAGGACTTTGGCGTGCTGACGAAGTTCATCTCCACTGTGGAGAAAGAACTTCGCAGTTGTGAGTCCGTGCTGAAGGACATGGACGTGGCCCGCGGCCGGGTAACGGCCACAGCCCCCAAGGCCGAACTGGCCTGGGCGAGCTATGCCAAGAACGCCGGCGCCAGCGGCGGCGAACTGAGCAAGATGCTCGAGGTGCTGGGAAGCTGCGCGAGCGCGCTGACCTTTGCCGACAAAGAGAAGTGGAAGAAATTCCAGCCCAAGTTCGTTCAGATCGGACAGGCCTGCGCCAACGAGCAGGACGTGAAGAAGGTCGTGTCGACCTACGACAAGGAACTGCGCGGCCTGCTGAAGGAAGTGATGGCGCTGGCCAAATAGGGCCGGGCGTTACTTCGCGGCCGCGCCTGCATCGAGCCGGTAGATCACGAACCAGCCGTTCTTGTGCTCGACCGGCAGATCAACGGGGGGCTCGGCTTCGCTGAGCAGGTAGGTTGCGCCGTACTTCTCGCCCATGCGGCGCAGTTCGGTGGACGTGCGCTCGCTCAGCGAAGAGCGGAACTGCTTCGACGAACTGTCGTAGTGCAGGTCAATGAGCGTGTTCCACCACTCCAGCAGGCTCTTGGGATCCTGCGGCATGTCTTTAAAGTTGGCCACATCGGCCCGTTCGGCGTACCAGCGGAAGGTGGTGGAGTCCATCGGAATCAGGAACACGGCGTCGGCCGGCGTGCTCTCTTTCGCCCATTGGCAGGCTTGTCTCCAGTCGGCGTAGCTCTCTGCGGGGCCTTCGCGGAATGCGGGGGGTGGAGAGGCCTGGTGCTTCATCAGCCCAAGGTGGGCTACGCCCAGGCAGAGCACGATCGCCAGCGGCGCCAGGTACGATCGGCCGCGCGCCGGTCCGGCGGCTGCCATACGGGCCACCGCCAGCGCCACGCCAGCCGGGAGCATGATGTCTCCCAGGCGGAACCAGTAGAACCGCAGCAGACTGGTCCCCAGCCGCGAGTGCAGGATCTGCCCCCCCTCGTGGCGCGTGGTGAACTTCACGTACACGGCCAGCAGCACCCCCAGCACGCTGATGGTCAGGGCGCCGGCCACCAGGGCGTGCAGCTTCCAGCCTCGTCGGCCGAGCAGTCGCCCCCGCAGTCGGCCGGGGGTAAACCAACCGAGCGGCCAATACCACTTGGGGGCATCGCCTGCCGGCCAGCGCGAGGCCAGATAGACCGTGGCCAGGAACAACGCCCACAGCGCGGCCCAGAAGAGGTGCGCATCGATCGTGGCTTTCGCGAACCAGGGGAAGTACAGATGGTGCGAGAGTCGCTCGTAGACTTGAATTTCGTTGGCTTGCGCCGCTTCGTCGGGGGTCACGCCGCGCGACAGGGCCAGCCCGGGGAGGACTCCGGCCAGCGACAGCGCGGCCCCGCCCAGCATGCCGGGGATCATCGACAAGAACGAGCGCTCGTGCCGGCCGAGAACGAGCCAGGCCACGGCAGCGGCCACACAGCACCAACCGCCGACCAGCACGTGGAAGGCGGCCGCCGCTCCGAAGAACAGCCAGGCGGCGTTCCAACCGCCGCGGACCAGCGAGCCCAGCCCGAAGAAAACGAGCACGTAGGCGAAGCCTTTGGCTTCGCAGCCTCCCAGGATCCATTCGCCGGCCATCTCGGCCCGCCCAAGCATCGCCACGAAGAGCCCTGCCGAGGCCGGGGCCATCCAAGCCCGCGGAACCACTCGCCACGAGAGCCGCGTCCAGGCCCAGGCGAGCAGCCCCCAGGTCAGCAATCGGCCCGCCCATGCGGCTTGCTCCAGCGACAGCCAGCGGGTCACCCAGCCAAAGGCCAGATAGAAACCAAAATGGGTGTCGGCCGTGTCGAGCACCCGATCGCCCGGCAACCAACTGGAATCCCAGTAGTGCCGGGCCTTGGCCAGATAGTGAGGCTCGTTGGAGTCGGGAACTCCCCAAGGAGCCTGGGCGGCGAAGATCGCCAGCACGATCAGCACTTCCAGCACATAACGCCATGTCGGAGGGCGGGAGTGCAGAGAGAGTGCGCCGTGTGCTCGTGAAATCACATTTCGTCCGTGTCGGGCCCTGGGAAGTCTTCCGTGGGTTCTCCCAGATCGAGGAAGCCCTGGAGCTTACCGGCAACCACCGAAATGATCAACGGAGTGAGCACCTCTTGGCCCTGCGACTGCATGTCGGCGTACTGCTGTTCGGCCATGGGAGACAACCCCCGGGCCATATCGCGCGGGCAGGCGATCATCATGTTCGCCGTGGGGATGGCAATCGCCAAGTCTTCGCAGTCCATCATCGCATGCAGAGCGAGCATGAACTCCTCGTCCAGCAGGTCGCTGGCCGTTCGTTCGTCGCCAGTGCGATAGAAGATGGTTCGCGGCTGGCCCTGCCACTCCACGTCGTCGGTCTGCCAGGTGGGCCGCTCCTTGCGTGCGGCCAGATTCTTGATGGCGATCGGCTCGACCTTGCTGATCGTGAATCCGTCTTCGCAGGCGGTGCGAATCAGGATCATGCCGATCCCGTTCATCAGGTCCTTGCCGAACGAGACACTGGGCATCCGCTCCGAGTTCATGAGCGGCCGGCAGAGGCAACTTGAGTTCCCTTCCCATTGCGGAGGATTCAAATAGGGAAAGACGTCGGTAAAGTCGGGCGGCTCCTGCATCTGACCCGGTTTTGGCCAGTGGGCAGGGAACGGACCGCCGGGACCAGCGGGAGGAGTGGGAGGCACGGGAGGCAGGGAGGACATCGGAAGACTCTCGGGGGTGAAGACGGTGTATAAGGGGGATCGCCCGCCGGAAGCGGGAACGACAACAGGCAAACCTTTGCGAAAGATTATACGGAGTTGAGCCACCGGAGTGCAGACGGGGGGAGTTCGAAAGCGCCAATGGCGGGCCAGAAGTGCCGTCCGCTTCATCCGCCGCCGAGGCACGGCGCGCGAAGTGCATTGTGCGAGGGAAAGTTCCCGCCGCGTACTCCTCAGAAAGCCCCCCCACGATGTTTGTCTTCTTTTCCAATCGCCTGGGCTGCGTCGGCTCGATTCTCGTTTCGATCGTGCTCTCGGTGGTGCTGATTGCGGCGCTGAGATCGTGCAGCGGGTGAGCCAGGGATGCGGTCAGAGTGATCGCTGGGGGACCAATCAACTCGCCATCCGCATCGTTTGCCCTCAGGGCGATGTTTCCGCGGCCTGGCACCCGCGATGCTCGCGATTGGTCGTTCGGATCGCCCAGACCATATAGGCCACGATGCCCAGGTTCACCATCAGTGCGGCCAGCTTGATCCAGCGGAAGCCTGCGAGCAACTCATAGATTTCCACGGGGACGTAGATCGCGCCGCTGCCGACCGAAAACCATTCGGCCCAGCGCCGGCCGCGCCACAGGCCATAGGCTTCCGTCAGACGCATGGCTGAATAGCCCGCGGCCAATCCGGCCAGCAGCCACAGCCGGGCGTCTGTCACCTGCGAGGCCGCGTCGACAAAGATTCGCGGGTAACCTTTGGCTGCGTTCAAGTGCAGCCGGCCCACGAGCGCTTCGGCCAGATGCTGCACATCGCGATGCAGGAAGGCCAGCAATCCCAGGCCGGCCAGCAGAACGAGCAGCCCCTTGCCGGCTTCGAGCAGGGCCACGGCTCGTTCTCCATAGCGCAGCCGATTCATGCTGATGTCGTTCCGGGGAAAGGTTTGTGGTCGGAGCTTGTGCAGGGCTCGGCCGCCAGGCGAAGGGACTTCAATAGAAATGAAATCCAGAAACGAAAAAACCCCGTGGACGCCAGATACGTCCACGGGGCAGGAGAGCGGGTGCCAGGTCGGAAGCAAGGCCCGCATAGATTCAAAAAGAAGCCCCGCGGGCCGGGGCAGGAGGCCTGCGGGGCCGCAAACCGCTCGGGGGAGAGCGGGATTGCGTGTGCCCCGCCAGGGGATAGCGGGAGCACAAGTGAAGTTTGGCTCGCAGATGGCGGAAGTCAACTCATCCCACCCACGATATGGGGGTCAACGGGTGAGTACCTCGTTGTCTTCGGCGCGATGGGGCGATTTTCGATGCGCAACGATCTCGTGCGAAACCACTGCTCATCGGGCATCGACCTGAAGGTTCGACCAACTCGCATCGCGATGGAGGGCACAGCCCAACCTGCCAGGGAAGCCGAGGCTTTTGGCACTTTTTTTGGGTCGCTAACTCATTGCCCTAAGCCTCATTCAGCACGCTAGCAGTCTGATTCTGTCCGACAAAATCATTGACAAAACACCCGGGGCAACACAAGAATCCACCCCGACACAGATGTCATCAGTTCGGCCGATCGCGGCCAAGACACACGGAGGTCGATGATGCTTGTCCTGACCCGCAAGGCCAATCAGCAGATTGCAATTGGCGAAGATGTCACCATCACGGTGGTGAAAATCCAAGGGAACAGCGTTCGACTGGGCATTGTCGCTCCCGGAGACCGGGCCATCCGCCGCAGTGAGCTTCCGATTCGGAACGAACGGATCGTCGAAGCCCGCTTGGCCGCGCCGCCGCAAGCCGCCATGAGCGAGGGCCCCTTCATCCGGGCAGGCGAAGCCGAGTTCCAGATTGCTCCGCCGCACCGTGTGCTGATTGTCGACGACAACCCCGAAGATCGCGCGACCTATCGCCGGTTGATGTCGGCCGATCGTTCCGGCGAGTACATCGTGACCGAGAGCGAGTCGGGCGAGGACGGCCTGCGTCTGTGCAAGAACGAGATGCCCGACTGCGTGCTGCTCGACTACCGCCTGCCCGATCTGAGCGGGCTGGAGTTTCTGGCCGAAATGTCGCGCAGTGAAGAGGCCTCGCGAGTGCCGGTGGTAATGCTCACCGGACATGGAGACGAGATGATCGCCGTCGAGGCGATGAAGGGCGGAGCCCAGGACTATCTGGTCAAGAGGTACATCACCGGCGAGCGGCTGCAGACTGCCGTTTACAACGCCATGGCCCGCGGCACGCTGCGGAACCATGTGCGGTCGTTGTGCTGATCCGCGGGGTTCCTTCAATCACTGAGGGAATGGGCAACCTTCGATCCTTCTGTATTTCTAACGCTGAACTCCCAGCGTTTCGCTGAGGGTGCAACTACAGTCTGTCCTTTGCAGTCGCAAAGTTCATTTTGGAACCTGGCCTGGGCGAAGCTTCGCCCCGGACTTGCCCGAGCAGAAAGAAACCATGGCTGGCAGGGATGCCCGCGTATAGCCATTTGGCAGGGAATGAGTCCCTGCCTCTTTCTGCCGGGGGCGAGCAATCGCAGCGAGGTCCTTTCTGGCCAACGCCCGGCAGCGCAGGTACCCTGAAGGTGGTCCCTGAATCGACCCCCGGGTGAGTCTGTCATGCTTCGCACCGTTGCCGCTTCGTTTGCCATCTGCTGGGCCATTGCTTCTGTTGCCCGGGCCGCCGAAGAGCCAATTGACTTCAACCGCGAGATCCGCCCGATCCTGTCGGCCAAGTGCTTCGCTTGCCATGGCCCCGACGAGTCCTCGCGCGAAGGAGAGCTGCGGCTCGATCGCTTTGAAGACGCCACGCGCGTACACGACGGCCGACAGGCGATCGCGCCGGGCAAGCCGACCGCCAGCGAACTCATCAAGCGAATCATCTCGAAGGACCCGGACGAACAGATGCCCCCGCCCAAGGGGAACAAGACCCTGAGCGCGGGCGAGATCGCCAAGCTGTCAAAATGGGTCGAACAAGGGGGGCGCTACGATCCGCACTGGGCCTTTCAGACGCCCAAGCGGCCGGCACTCCCCGCCGTGCGGCAGCAGGATTGGCCGCGCGGGGCGATTGATCGCTTCGTGCTGGCGCGGATCGAGGCCAACGAGCTGACTCCGTCGCCGCAGGCCGACGCGACCACGCTGTTGCGGCGCGTGTCGTTGGATCTGATCGGCCTGGCTCCGACGCCGGAGGAGGCCGCGGCTTTTCTGGCCGAGGTCGAAGCTGCCTCGCTCGATCAGGCGTACGCGAAGCTCGTTGATCGCCTGCTGGCCTCACCCCACTACGGAGAGCGATGGGCGCGGCGATGGCTCGATCTGGCCCGTTATGCGGATACCAACGGCTACGAGAAGGACCGCAACCGCAGCATCTGGCCCTATCGCGATTGGGTGATCAAGGCCCTGAACGACGACATGCCGTTCGACCAGTTCACGCTCAAGCAACTGGCCGGCGATCTGGGACCGCAGGCCACCGATAGCGATCGCGTGGCTACCGGCTTCCATCGCAACACGATGCTGAACGAAGAGGGGGGCATCGACCCGCTCGAGTTTCGCTTCTACGCCATGACCGATCGCGTGGCCACGACCGGCACCGCCTGGCTGGGGCTGACCATCGGCTGCTGCCAGTGCCACAACCACAAGTACGACCCTATCTCGCAGCGCGAGTACTTCCAGTTCATGGCCTTTCTGAACAACGCCGACGAACCGGAGATGGAGCTGGCCGATCCGGCCGCCGACGAGCGCGATCGCAAGAACCGCAAAGAGGCCGACAAGCTGCTGGCCGTGCTGGCCGACAAATGGAAGGCCGAGACCCCCGAAGAGCGAACCGTCGCCGTAGAGAATGGCTTTAGTGCCTGGCTGGCCAGGACGCGGCCCAAAGCGGTTCGCTGGTCGGTGCTGAAGCCGACGTCGGCCAAGTCGAACATGCCGCACCTGGCGATCCAGCCTGATGGTTCGGTGCTGGCCTCGGGCGATATCACCAAGAACGACGTCTATACGCTCAAGTTCCGCAACGATCTGCCCGGCGTACGGGCGATCCGCCTCGAGGCCCTGCCCGACGACAGCTTGCCGGCGCATGGACCGGGGCTGACTTATTATGAAGGGACCAAGGGAGACTTCTTTCTGAGCGAGTTCAAGCTGAGCACGGGCGAGACGCCGCGCAAGTTCAGCAGTGCAACGCAGAGTTACACCAAGAACCAGTTTGGCAACAACCCCGCCACGGCGGCGCTGGCCCTGGATGGCGATCTGCAGACCGGCTGGTCGGTAAATGGCCGGCAAGGAGAGCGGCACGAAGCGGTCTTTGTGCTGGCCGAGCCGCTCCCCGTGGGGGAGTTCGACTTGACGCTGAACTTTGGACGGCATTTTGCGTGCTCGCTGGGCAAGCTTCGCATCGCGGTCACGGATGCCGACAAGGCCGAGGCCCGCGACCTGCCGGAGGAGATTGAGGAACTGCTGCTCGTGGAAGACGAGAAACTGACGCCCGAGCAACGGACCAAGCTGCGCGAGCAGTTCCTGCTGACGGCTCCAGAGCTGGCCGAAGCGGCTGGGCGGATCCGCCAGTTGCGGAAGCCCTCGGGGCGGACCACCTCGCTCGTGCTGCGCGAGCGTCCGGCCGAGTCTCCCCGCGCCACGCACATCCACAAGCGGGGCGAGTTCCTGCAGCCGACGGTGGCCGTCTCGGCCGGCACACCCGCCGTGCTGCCGGCCTTTCCGGCTAAGGTCGCAGCCGACCGCGCCGGCTTGGCCCGTTGGCTCACTTCGCCTGCCAATCCGCTGACCGCCCGCGTGACGGTGAATCGCCAGTGGGCGGCGCTCTTCGGCCGGGGGATCGTGGCCACCACCGAGGATCTGGGCGTCCAGGGGGCCGCCCCCAGCAATCAACCACTCCTGGATTGGTTGGCAGTGGAGTTCGTCGAGCAGGGCTGGTCCCTGAAGAAGATCCACCGGCAGATGGTACTGAGCGCTACCTATCGGCAGTCCTCGCAAGTTCGCCCTGAGAGTCTGGCCCGCGATCCCGAGAACCTCTTGCTCAGCCGAGCTCCGCGCCCACGGATCGAGGCCGAGATCATCCGCGACTCGGTGCTGCGGGCCAGCGGGCTCCTCTCTTCCAAGCGCGGCGGACCAGGGGTGCGACCTCCGCAACCGGCCGGCGTGACCGAGGTGGCCTATGGAAGTCCCAAGTGGGACGCCAGCGGCGGAGAGGACCGCTATCGCCGGAGCATCTACACGTTTATCAAGCGGACTGCCCCATTCGCAATGTTCAACACCTTCGACGCCCCTGGTGGCGAGGCCTGCATCGCGCGGCGCAATGTGTCGAACACACCGCTCCAGGCGCTGACCCTGCTGAACGATGTGATGTTTGTCGAAGCCGCGCAAGCCCTGGGAAAGACCACCGCCGCGCTGCCGGGGGACGATGCCGCGCGGATTCGGGCGATCTTTCAACGGGTTCTGACCCGTGAGCCGCGTCCGGACGAAGTGGCCCGACTGCAGGAGTTTGTGGTTGCCCAGCGCGAGCGGCTGACGTCTGGCAAGCTGAACGCCCAGCAGATCGCCGGCGGAGGGCCCGACGGGGCGGTCGAACGGGCCGCCTGGACCACATTGGCCCGGGCTCTTTTCAGCCTGGATGAAGCGGTGGTGCGAAACTGAGTGTTATTGTGGTGCGGGCGTCCCGCTTGCCTGAAGTGGTCTCGGGCCCCGCGCCGGCGGAAGCCCCGAAGGGGCGAGATCCGATAGCCCAGGCCGTAGGCCTGGGAATATAGCAGTGGATCAACCTAGCCCTGAAGGGGCGAGACATTGGAACGGCACGCGTCTCGCCCCTTTCGGGGCTGGTTTGTTCGTGATCGCACCCCCAGGCCTTCGGCCTGGGCTCTCGAATCTCGCCCCCTTCGGGGCTGGAATCACCTGCTACCCTACACTCCTCACACACTAAAATCTTTGCCCGCATCGACTTAGAAAATTGACGCGAGCCAACCATTCGTTTACCATTAGGTTAGCGGAGGGTGCGCCCCGCGGCCCCCAGGTAACGAAAACCTCTCCCCACGCAATTGATTGTGGTGCAGGCGTCCCGCCTGCGGATTTCTCTCCAGGGGGAGTCGCGCCGCCCGTTTCCTTTTCCCGTCGGCGGGCCTTCGATGGATCAGACTGGATCGAGCAAGAAGCTGCCTGCGGCCGGTACGCCCGGCTCGCCGGCGCGCGCGCCGGCAACGCCCATCCAGATCGGCAGCTCGATCCAGCCCGTTCTGCATATAGAGAAGACCGCGGCCCACATCGACGGCAACGACCGCGTGGTGCTGGGTAATGCCGCCCCGAATCCCAATGGTCAGACAGTCATCTCCTCGCCGCCACCGCCGCTGGTGGACCAGACTTCGCTCCATCCGATCGAGCTGGCCAAGACGCTGCGTGGCGAAACGCTGGATCATTTCATCCTTGAGGACTTCGTGGGCGTCGGCGGCATGGGAACGGTCTTCCGCGCCCGCGATACGATGCTCAATCGCACGGTGGCCGTGAAGGTGCTCTCCGGCGATCAGGCCCGCGACGGCGAGACCCGCAAGCGGTTCCGCAACGAGGCTCAAAGCGCCGCCCGGCTGGACCACGAGAACATCGCCCGGGTGTTCTACATCGGCGAAGCCCGCGACCTGCCCTATATCGTCTTCGAGTTTATCGAAGGGGTGAACCTACGCGACCTGGTGGGCCGCCGCAAGACGATTCCTTTGTCGGACGCGGTGAGCTACACGCTGCAGATCGCGGGTGCCTTGGCCCATGCCAGCAGCCGCGACGTCGTGCACCGCGACGTGAAGCCCTCGAACATCCTGATCACGCCTGAGGGGCGCGCGAAGCTGGTCGATATGGGACTGGCCCGGCTGCACGCTCTCGATCCGAACCAGGCCGACCTGACTGCCAGCGGAGTGACGCTGGGCACGTTTGACTACATCTCGCCCGAGCAGGCCCGCAACCCGAGGAATGTCGACGTCCGCAGCGACATCTACTCGCTGGGCTGCACGCTCTACTACATGTTGGCCGGCCGACCGCCGTTCCCCGAGGGGACGATGCTGCAGAAGCTGCTGCAGCACCAAGGCGAAGCGCCGCCCGACCCGAGCGACATTAATCCCGATGTCCCGCCCGAGGCGACCCGCATCGTCCAGAAGATGATGGCCAAAGACCCGCAGCAGCGCTATCAGTCGCCGACCGAGTTAATCTCGGACCTGATGCTGCTGGGAGGCAACCTGGGTCTGCGCAGCGCCGGTCCCGCGGGCCTGGTCTGGGTCGCCCCCGAAGCGATCCGCACTCCCTGGTGGGAGCGTCACCTGCCCTGGCTGGCTCCTGTCGCAGCGCTGCTGGCCGCTGTGGCGGCGCTCGAGTTCCGCCCCTCGGCCGATCCGCTGGCCGGCGATGGTCCGCGAACCGTAGTGGCCGATGGCAAAGGCTCGCCCAGCAATGTACCGCCGGTGACGAAGGGCTCGGGGAGCGATCCCGTCCGAACCAAGGGGACCGAGCCAACCGATGCGGGCTCGGGCACGAAGACTCCTCCGACCAAAGGCGCGACCAAGACGCCAGGGACCGGATCGGGCGAGACCCCGCCCGACAACGGTACCTCGGGCAAGACCGAAGACCCGCGCACGACACCAGCCAATCCGCCCGGCAAGTCGGAAACGACCACGCCTGAGACGGCTCCGTCTGAGGTCGTCGCCCCGCTCACCACGGGCTTCGCCGTGAAGCACAAGGATGGGGTTAAGTTGTACGCCACGCTGGCGGCCGCCTATGCCTCGTGCCGGCAGGATGACCAGCTCGAGATCGAGCTGCGCTTCGATGGCCCGCGGGTCGAACGCCCACTGACGCTCGAGAAGCAGGTCACGCTGAAGGCGGCCGAAGGTCGACGCCCGATCCTGTCCTTCCTGCACGATGCCAGCCGCGGGCGCGAGCCGGGGACGCACATGCTCACGGTTGTCGGCGGGCCGGTCACCGTGATCGGCGTGGCGCTGGAGATGGAAGTGCCCGTCGACATGAGCATCGACCGTTGGGCCCTGTTCCGCACCCGCGGCAGCCGGGGACTGACGCTGCGCGATTGCTCCATGACCGTCCGCAATCCTTCGGGGCATCTGGGGGCCTCGTTTGTCGAGTTGGCTCCCGTACCGGGGAGCGACGCGGTGATGACCAGCCGGCAGCAGATTCCGCCCGAGCCGATCTCGGTGGAGATGATCAACGTGGTCGCGCGGGGCGAAGCCTCGCTGCTGCGTTCCTATGACCTGCAGCCGGTCGACTTCCGGGCGATCAACCTGTTCGTGGCGATCGGCAAGTCGTTCCAGTTGCTGCAGGCTCGCGGTGGACAGATGGCCCCCCGCACCGAATCAAAGAGCCGGCTGTGGCTGGAGCGCGTGACCGGCGTGCTGCGCGGCGGGCTTTGTCGTCTGGATAGCGAAGCCGGCTTCGCTCCGCTCACGCCCGAGATCACCGCCAAAAACTGCATTCTGATCGGCGAGCATTCACTCGATCGCGAGCCGGGTCGCGAGGATGCCAGCCCACTGATCGAGCAGGTCGGCGTCGACAGCATCAACAACTCGCGTCAGAAGGACCGCCTGGTCTGGTCGGGCGAGCACGTGGCCTACGCCCGCTTCCAATCGCTGTGGCGCGTGAGCCCCACCAGCGAAGAGCCGCAGGATATGTCGTTCACCGCCTGGCAAGAGTTCTGGATGCTGAACGAAGCGGCCCCCAAGCGGCTCGATACCTTCGACTGGGCCAAGCCGTTGCCGAAGAACGATGTGGCCGTGACCATGCTGACGCCCGACCAATTCCAACTGGCCGAGGATGGTCAGGAGCTGGGAGCGGACGCCGCGAAGTTGCCGGGCCTCCCCACGAACGGCAACGGGGTGGCGCCGGCCACGCCGGCGGGCTCCAGCGGCACCACAGCGCCGAGCGCTACGGGCAGTTCGGGCAGCAACGCTTCGCCATCGGATGCGGGCGAAGGCAGCTAGTGCCCCGTCAAGGCTTAGATTTAGGTCTCGCCGAAGATGCTGGCATTCACTAGCCCGACGCGCAAGCGCGCAAGCGAGGGGAATCTTGAGGCCACGTTGCCACCTGTTTCCCCTCGCTTGCGCGTTTTGAAGTTGCGCATTTGACCTGAGCGGCAAGGCGCTAGCCGCCGGTGGCCCTGCTCTCCTGCCACCGGCGGCTAGCGCCTTGCCGCTCAGTCGTCATTCGCCACATTGTCAGTCGGCGGCTTCCCCACACTAGACTAGCCCGACGCGCTAGCTTGCGCGTCGGGCTAGTGTTTAACCCCAATGCAAGCCTTGACGGGGCAGCCAGGCTGCTTCATGTTGCGTGGCGGGAACTGATTTTTGTTGCACGCGGGCGGGCTCCAGTTACAATTCGAGTGGTCCTGGATCCTTGCCACTCATAACGTCCTTGGGCCCCCCTTCACCTCACGGCGTTCGCCAGACAATTGCGGAGCGACCCTCATGAGTTCCATCTCTGTCGCGGACCTTCATTCGCGTGGCGTCGAATGCCTCTCGCGTCACCGCTCGCTCGAGGCCGTCGGGCACTTTACGCAGGCCTTGCAGCGGGAACCCAAGCATATTTCGTCGCTGTACAACCGGGGCGTCGCCCGCTTTCAGATGGGCGATGTCAACGGCGCGATCGAAGACCTGAACGAGGCCATTCAACTGGCCCCGCGTGCTGCGCGCGGCTATCGCAGCCGAGGGATGGCCTATTCCAAGCTCGGCGATTCAGCCCGCGCCCTTGCCGATTTTAATCGCGCGATCTTCCTGGAGCCGGGGCACGCTCGGACTTGTCGGATGCGTGGCCAATTGCACTTCGAGGCGGGATCGTTCCGCGAAGCCATCGCCGATTTTTCCGTCGCAATTAGCGACAATCCGAAGGACACGGCCAGCCTGGCGCGGCGCGGAGCCGCACATGGCGACCTCGAAGACTACGTTCCCGCGCTCGTCGATCTGGACCGCGCGATCGAACTTCTACCAATCGACCCCTCGTATTACGTGTTCCGGGGACGCGTCCATCAGAAACGGATGGACTGGAACCGCGCCATCGCGGACTTCGACACCGCCCTGCAGTTGGCTCCCGGTTGTCAGGTCACGCAGAACCTGCGATGCGACGCGCTCCGAGGCCGCGCCAAATACAACGCGTCGAAGCGGCCTTCGCCGGCGGCCTAAGGGATCGTTCCGGCCGCCGCGTCGTTCCATGTTCTGCGATCCCTCCCCGCGACGAACCCCCGCGTCGTCCGCTATGCTGCCGGTATCCTCACGTACCGATAGCCGTGGAACCCGCTCGATGAACACCTCTCCGTTCAAGACCACTTCCGGGCGACTCGGCGTCCGCGCGCTGGTGCTGTTCGTTTTGCTGGTGTTCGCCTTCCTCAAATGGCAGCCGGCCGACCCGCCGCCGCACGAGGCCGGCCGAGAGCCAGGCGGTCGACCCACGGTTGAGGTCGATGTTCCGCAGCCCGAGGTTCCTTCAAAGTCGCGTCCCGCACCGACCGCGCGCCCCAAGGTCGAGTTTCGCGATCTCACGATTCGCGACGAGCAAGGGAAGGTGGCCTATCGGGGGACGATCGATCTGACCGAGACGCTCGATCGGATCGATGCTGGCCGACGGCTGCGGTTTGCCAACGATGGATCGGTCTTTCAGAACCGCGAGGGTCGCTTGCCGCGCAAGCCCGCGGGGCACTACCGCGAGTTTGTCCACCCCACGCTAGGCCTGGGGGGACCGGGTCCGCAACGGGTGGTCGTGGGGGCCGACGATGAGATCTACTACACGTCGGATCACTACAAGACATTCCAAAAGGTCGAGGGGCGCGAGGCATCGCCCCCAGGCCCTTAGTTTCGCGAGCTTTGCATGCCTTTGGCCGCCGACAACCCGTATGCCCCGCCCTCGGCTCCGACTGCGGGGACCGACCCGTTGTTCGTCTCGGGCCCCGATCCGTGGAAGCAGATTGCGCGCCGCTGGGAACTGTTGCGGCTCCCCTTCAATTTAATCGTGGGGCTGTGCGGCCTGGTGGTGCTGTGGCAGTTGTCGCGCCACCAGTTGCCCTGGGGCGTGCTGGAACTGGCCTTTGTCTATGGAGTGGCGGCCAACGGCTGCTACCTGATCGGTCCGCTGGGCGAGATGTATCTGAACTGGCTGGCCGACATACTGGCCGAGCGCGGTTGGCTGCAACCGGTGGTGCGGCTCATTCGTTCGGAGCACAGCACGATGGCTCTGTTCCTGGTGGGGCTGTTGTTCTCGGTGGCGCTCACGTTTGCCATCGGCGCGGTGGCGGCGTTTACGTTTCTGCCCACACCGAACTGAGGCTCGAGGTAGAGCGGGCATTCGCGCAGCCGACCCCGTAAGGGTCACAGCGATTAGCCGGTGGTAAGCGAAGCGACACCACCGGTTCGCGGGCCATAAATCCACCTGACCCCGGAGGGGTCACAGCGCATGTCGCTCGGCTACGGCCCCTCCGGGGTCGGTACGTGCTCTCGCCATCCGGACCGTTGGTGTCGCTTCACTTACCACCGGCTAATCGCTAGGACCCCTCCGGGGTCGGTCGATCACGAAGCCACCATTCTCGAAGTGATACACGACTACCTCGCTGGCGGGCGAAACCCACCTACGACGCCGGCAGTCCCAACTCGCGATTCAATCGAGCGCAGTCTTCTTCGCTCAGTTCGTACAGCCAGATCGAATAGCCGGCCTTGGCGACCGGCTTAAGACTCTGGAAGTACGCATAGGCGTTCTCCGGCGCGTCGAAAACCCGTCCCTTGTAGACCCAGCGATAGGGATAGCCCATCACATAGTTCGCGCTCACGGCGTACAGGCCGGGCGTCAGTTGGGCCGGTTCATCCGCGTGCCGCAGTTGTGGGGGGAAGGTGCGCGGGTCGCGCGGAATGAGGCTCGCCTCGATTCCTTCCAACGAGAGGTCGAGATTGCCGAAGATTGCCGCCGGGATCGGACCCTCATGACCACGCCGATCCAACTCTGCTTTTAAGGCCAGCACGTCCTGGCCCCAGTCGAGATTCGAGTCGATCAAGTGCTCGTGCCCGTGGCTCGGCCCACCGACCAGCAGATTAAAGTACGCCAGATAGTGCGGGGCGATCCACAGCGTGGCTGTGGCTTGCAGCACGAGCGCTCCGATCGTAAATCGTCGCCAGGCCGGCAACGTCCACGCCCGAGCCAATCGGGCGGCGATCAGAATGCCAAACGGAAAGCACGGCAGAGCGTAGCGGACCCCGATGTTGATATCGGTCAGAAAGCTCATCGCCAGCAGCATGGCGATCGGCGGAAGCCAGACGAAGAGCTCGTCGACCCAGGCGATCCGTATCCGCGGCAAGAGCAGCGTCCCCACCGTCGCCGCGGCCAGCAGGGCCAGGCTCCCCAGTGGAGTCTTCACCCCGATCGCATAGAAGTAGTAGTACCACCATCCTGTGCGACGCAGTTCACCGCGAAGGTACATCGGATAGCCGCCGCCAGGGAAGCCGGGCTTGGCCTCGAAGAGCTGTTCGTCGAAGCCCAACAGATAGTGCTCCGGGAGCGGCACGGGGATTCCCCCCAGCAGCGAATCGCGGAAGCGGTTCACGCGGCTCTGATAAATCGGCCCTAGCGGCGAGTTGGGATAGGCCCCTTGGCCGCTGGTCCGAGGGACCGTAAGGCTGGTGGAAAGGAACTCGTAGTCCCCTAGCGGCTTGCCGGTCCCTTCCAGCAGATAGCCGACATTGATCGTCAGCGTGCAGATCGCCAGGATCACCAGTCCGCAACCGGCCAGGTGCAGCAACCGGCCAAACACGCTGTTCGGCAAGCGACCTTCGTCGTCGTCGTTGTCCTGCTCCTCTTCCGTCTTGAGCGGTCGGATTCGCAGGTTCGCCACCAACGACCCCAGCGCCAGCACGGGCCAGATGCCTAGCAGAATCAGAGAGCTGAACTTGGTTAGCTGCGCCACGCCCAGCATCGCCCCCACCCACACGGCCGGCGTCGGGAGCGGATGCTTGAGCCACCGCCAAAAGACATACGTCGCTCCCATGCCGACCACGGCCGAGGGAAGATCGGTGGTCATCAGTCCGGCATGCGCCAGCAGATTCGGGGAGAATGTCCAGAGCGACAGCGCGATCAACCCTGCGCGCACTCCGGTCGGATCGTCCGGCAATCCGTCGCCATACAGTTCCTTCGCCCAGCGATAGACGATCAACCCGCCGGCCAGCGAGAACATCAAGATGACCAGCCTGGCACGAAAAAACATCGCATCGTAGTGGCCCGTCGGTTCCCGATTGGCCTGCATGAAGTCGTAGCCGAACGCTCCTGGGTGTACCTGCACTTTGGCCCGCGCAGCGCGCTGCCATTCGTGGTCGTAGTCCACGCGCGCCCCGCCGGCCAGCACGGGGATGCCGGCCAGCATCTTCACGAGCGGAGGATTGTGGTGATACAGCCCGAAGGTGAGCTGCTGTAGATAAGTCAGCCCCGCGGGCAGGTGGTTGACCTCGTCAACCGTCACCGAGTTTCGCACGATTCCCCAGGTGCAAAGCCCCGCGTGAATCGCTAGCAGCAGGGCGATCAGAGCGCGTCGCAACCAGGGGGAGGATTCGATCGTCCGTTCCATCCGAAGGTCTTCGCCTGAAGGGAGTTGAAGAGGAAAAGGTGAGCATAACACAGAAAGGCCCGCGGGGGCTTCCTGGGGCGATACCGCGCCCCTTCTGACCTGAGTGAGAAATCTCACGGAAGCTACTTGAGGCGACCGCTACGATTCACCACAATCACAGCGGTCTTCCTCCTGAACATTTTGTTCAAGCTTTGCGTCCAGCTTGTTTTATTCAACCGGTCTAAGGAGTTGTGCAATGAAGTCTGTCTACACCATGGCGTTTGCGGTAGCCGTTTTGGCTGGTTCGACCTCGGTCGCCGAGGACCTGAAGAGCGGCCTGCAGCCCGGCCAGAAGATCGGTGCTTTTGATGTCGTGAAGATCTCGGGTGCTGACTCGGACGGCGTCAAGCAGGGCGCTCAGCTTTGCTACCGCTGCCGCTACGGCGCTCGCCCCCAGGTCATGATCTTCACCCGCTCGACCGGCGAGAACGTCGCCATGCTGTCGCAGCAGATCGACGAGCTGGTCGCCAAGAATTCGGAGAAGAAGCTGGCTTCGTTCGTCAACCTGTTGGGTGAGAACCGCGAGAAGCTGGAAGCCACCGCCAAGGAATTCGGCGCCGCGAACAAGCTGGCCAACGTGCCGGTCGTGGTCCCCGTCGAGTTCGAGAACGGCCCCGCCGACTACGGGGTCAGCCCCAAGGCCGACGTGACCGTGATCTTCGCCGTCAAGGGCGACGTGAAGGGCAACCTGTCCTTCTCGAAGGACGGTCTGGACAAGGACGCTGTGAAGAAGGTCGTGGCCGAAGTCGCCAAGATCCTCGAGTAAGCGTCGCCTGCTCCGGCAGGCAGCAAGAAAGCATTCAACCGCGGTCCGTCGGGCATTCCGGCGGGCCGCGGTTTTTTTGTTTTGGAAACCTTTCTGGAATATTCCCGAAAACCGTGAGCGCCTGTGGCGGTCCGTGCGTTCTAACCCACGACGGGCGATGCGCAGATGTCGCTGTAATGGAGCCTTACCCCCTGGGACGAGTCGGCGATGACCAACAGGATGTGGATTATCTCGCTTGCGTTCCTGCTGGTTGCGATGCCCGTGGGCATCTCGCTGCCGCTGCTTCCATGGCTGATGTTCGGTATCTGGTGGAACGGCCTGCGCGAGGAGTGCCAACTGGTGGTCGTCCCGCGCTCACGGTGAACAAGAGCCCGTTCATGCCCCACCCGGCGGCTGGCGTTTAGCCGATTGCACCAGCCAGCGATCGAATTGGTTCGCAAACGTCTGGCGATCCTTCGGTGTGAATCCGGCGGGCCCGCCCAGGACCGCCCCTCCGCCGCGCATTTCGTCCAGCATGTTCCGCACGGCTACCCGTTCGCCGATGTTGCTCTCGGTATAGAGATCGCCTCGCGGGCTGAGCGCCTCGCCTCCCTTGGCGACCACATCGGCCGCCAACGGTATGTCGCCCGTGATCACCAGATCGCCGGGCGAAACCAGCTCCACGATCTTGCGGTCGGCGATGTTCATGCCGGAAGGGACCACAATGGCGTCGATGAACGCACTCTTAGGAATTCGCATGGAAGCGTTGGCTACCAGCGTGACCTTGAGCTTGCGGCGGTCGGCCGCGCGGAACAGCAGCTCCTTGATGACCAAGGGGCAAGCGTCGGCATCGACCCAAATGTGCATGGCGCGGACTCGAGGGGGGCAAATGTAGCGGACGAACGAAGCAGAGACGTTCGTGACTCTTGCATTCTATCGCAGCGCGGGCTGCAGGGGAGCCGGCGATGGAGTGCGTGCTACGAGGCCCCGATCGACGATACCGCTTCGGTGGTCCGCTCGGTCTGTAGCGGCTTGCGCCGCGCGACTGCCTTGCGGCTGCCTCCCATCTCGCGCATCTCTTCGCGCAGTTCCTGCGAGGTCATGGCCAGCGAGCGCTCGTGCCGCCACCAGGCCAGCGCGTAGTCGATCGCTCCCCAGAGCACCAACGCCCCGGCCACTTTGGCCAGCATCCACGGAAGCACCTCGCCCAGCCAGTTCGCCAGTTGTGGCGGGGTCATTCCCCCAGCGGCCAGCAGTCGCGGTAACTCATGCCGCAGCACGAGCCAGCCAACCAACAGAATCACCAGCACTTTCACCAAGCCCGAAACCACGCGGCCCAGCGTGCTCCACGAGAAGATCCGCGCCAGATGTGTCCCTGGGTTGATGCGGTTCAAATCGGGCGTCAGCCGTTCCGGCCGTAGCATCAGCCCCGTCTGGGCCAACTCCACGGCGACTGCGGCCACGAACATTACCGCAAACAACGGCAGCAATGCTTCGCCCACGCCCCAGGCCAGCCCGCGCAGCCGGGCGAGGATCTCGCCCTGATCGGCTGCCAGCCAGGCTTCCCCGCCCAGTTGCTCGCGTGTTACGGCCGCCAGCGACTGGGCGATGTTTCGCCCGGTGTACAGCAGCATGGCCGCGCCCGTGATCAGCACCACGGCGGTGGAAAGGTCGTGGCTGCGCGGGACGTGACCTTCGGCCAGGGCGCGGGCCCGTCGCTGCGGAGTTGCGGCATGCGAGCGATCAAGGTCTGACATGGTCGAGCATCTCCACGGCCGAAGGGAGCGAATCGACCAGGAGCCAGGCAGCCCCCGTTAGCGTGGCGGTCAGCACTCCCAGTGTTACCACCGCGTTGGTCGGCAGCCCGATCGCCCACAGTCCCAGTTGCGGCATCGCCCTGCTGACCAGGCCCAACAGCACGGCGGCCAGCAGCGAGGCGACCAGCGCCGGCGCGGCCCCGCGCAGGGCGAGCACGAACGACTGCGAGACCAATTGCGAGAGGACCCCGACCACATCGGTCGAGAGCCCCGCGGAGCCGGGCGGAATGGTGCTGAACGACGCCAGCAATCCGCCGATGAGCATGCGATGCCCGCCGATCGCCAGAAACACCGTCACAGCCGACAAGTAGAAGAGCTGCCCGAACGAGGCGATGCTCTCGCCCAAATCGGGTGCGAAGACTTCGCCCCAGGTCTGTCCGCCGGCCTGGGCCGTCAGTTGCCCGGCCATCTGCACGCCGGACACCAGCAGGCTCACGCCGAATCCCAAGGCGAGGCCAAGGATCAGTTCACCCACCAGCGGAATGACCAGCGCCGGCAGCCCATCGCTCGCATCCGGTCCGGAGGCCAATTGAACGGGCGTGATCATCAGCGCCAGCGCCAGGGCCATGAATCCGCGCACTTGCCAGGGAGCGGCCACCGACGAAAAGACCGGCGCTGTCAGCATCAATCCCGCCAGCCGAGCCAGCACCAGCGCGAACACCAGCGCGGGTTGCCAGGGGTTCGCGAGTAGCAGGATGAGTTCGGAGGGCATGGGCAGCTAGGCTAGACGTTCAAGGCGTATCAGATTTGAAATTTCAGATTTGAAATTTGAGATTTGAGATGGCGAAGACCGTGAATCGCATGCCATCAAGGAAACTGCTTCCGCATTTCATCTGTGTTCATCTGCGACATCTGTGGACAAGTCTTTTTCCCCGAGCGTCCGCCTCCCAACGCTCTTTCGTTCGCATCGCTCACTTCGTATCTCAAATTTCGTATCTCAAATTTCAAATCTCAAATTTCAAATTCGCCCTACAGCGTGTTCGGGATGTTCCGGATCAGATGCTCCGAGTACTCCACCATCCGCGACACCAGCCAGGGGAGCGACGCCAACAGCGCGGCCAACATGGCCAGGATCTTGGGCACAAAGGCCACGGTTTGCTCATGCACCTGCGTCACGGCCTGCAGCAGCCCGATCACCAGCCCTACGATCAGTCCGGCGGCCAGCATCGGCGCGCTGACCAGCATCGTGAACAGGATGGCTTCTCGAGCCAGATCGATGGCGCTTTGAGAATCCATAGCATCGCGCGCGGGCTTCGCGTCGTTCTCTGTCCCCCATTTCAAATCTCAGATCTCAAATTTGAGATTTGAAATTTGAAATCTGAGATGGCGACGCATTGAGTTCGGCGCGCACTCCCTCCCCTCACCCATTACGAGAACGGTACGAAACTCTCCAGCAGCATTCCCACCACCAACCGCCAGCCGTCAACCAGAACGAACAGCAGCAGCTTGAGCGGGAACGAAACCGTCGTCGGCGGAACCATGACCATGCCCATCGAGACCATCACGCTCGACACGACCATGTCCAAGACCACAAACGGCAGGTAGATCTGAAAGCCAATCAGAAAGGCCGTCTTCAACTCGCTCAGCAGAAAGGCCGGGGCGAGCGCTGTCAGCGGCACGTCGGCATAGGTTGATGGCTCGGCTTCGCCGGAGTATTCCAGGAACAACCACACGTCCTCGGCATTGCCGGTCCGTTCAATCTGCAGAATCATGAACTGCCGAATCGGCTGAATACCGCGCTGCCAGGCCTCATCCAGCCCGATGCGATGCTCGACGTAGGGCTTGACCCCTTGCTCGTAGCTGGCCTGCCAGACGGGGGCCATCACCAGGAACGTGAGGAACATGGCGATCGAGGTCAGCACCTGCGTCGGCGGCAGTTGCGGGGTGCCGAGCGCCTGCCGGAGCAGGCCCAGCACGATCGTGATGCGCACAAAGCAGGTGGTCATCAGCAGCAGTGCCGGGGCCAGGCTCAACACCGAGACCAGGGCCATGGTCTGCAGCGACGAGGTCAAGCTCTCGGGGGCGATGAAGCGGTCCAGGCCGCCAGGCAGGCCCGATTCCGGGACGATCGCACGATCGTCGGCCGGCGGGATCTCCTCGGGCAATTCGCGAGGGCGTGCCGGCGCGGGCTGTTCGAACGCAGGTTCGGGGCGGATCTCGGGGTGGACGGCCGCCCCGCGCGGATCGCGGCTTTCCAGCGTTTCGGCGGGTGTTCGCAGCGGCAGTCGTCCCCCGGGCAACGCACCCACGCGATCGCGCGGCGTTTCGTAGCTCGGCGCATCTTGCCCGTAGCGTTCTTGCGCGATGAGGAAGGTCGGTGACAGTGCCAACCAACTGATCGCCATGGCCAGTCGAATGAAGACTCTAAGCACGAGCGGCTCCCTTGCCGGTTGTGGCCGGTCGGCAGAGTTCCGTCATCCGAGCCACTTCGGCCGGATCGGTGATCTCGGTCAGCGTCTTGGCCCCTTGCGCCGTCACCGACAACAACAGCAGCTTCGCCCCGCAGCGGACCAGGTGCATCTGCTGGCCGGCGACCAGCGGCACGCGGCCCAGCGATTCGACCACTTCGGCCGGAAGCCGTTCCGCGCCGGCCGGCTGCATCTTCTTGAGCGTCCAGGCGGCGGCCAGGGCGATGCCAATCACCACTGCCAGCCCGCCCAGCGACGAGCCCCAGCCCGGCAGGGCGTCGCCCGCGCCGCGCGTGGCGTCGTTGCCGGCCGCTTCGCGCTTGCGCACGGGCAGCGGCCGAGACTCGAGCGAGTCGCTCGGAGCGACGGATATCGGATTCGTTGCCGGCGGAGCACTCTCTTTCTTGGCGACTTGCGGAGGGCGAGCCAACGGACCCGTGCCGCGATCTTGCGCAGCAGTCTGCCCCCCGAGCGCAACGAGCCAGCCCACGACGAGTGCGACCGGCACGATCCGCAGGTTTCGAGGGGTTCGCATGGTTCAGCTCTCGCGGGGAGTCGTTGCCGCAGAGATCAGTTCCACGATCCGCACCGACCACGACCCGCGATCGACATACAACTCGCCCCGGGCTGCCAGCGTGTCCGCAAGATACACATCCACCGGATCACCGGGGGCCGCATCCCAGGTCACGACCGAGCCGGCATTCCAGCTGGCGATGGTAGCCGAGGGAACGTACGCCCTGGCCAGTTCGATCCGCAAGCGTGTCGACGGCGCCTTCTTCGAGGGTCGCGGCGGCGCGGGCGTCAGCAGCGTCTCGATCTCATCCGCATCCAACAGCGCAGCACCGCACAAACGGGTGTCATCGAGTGGAAGCGCGTGGTCCTGCATGGCTTGAACCCCTTAGCCGCGCAGGCGTAAACCCAGCCTGCTGTGCGGGGCGGGGATTCTGAGGGAAATCGCCAACAGGGGCAATGCCAGTGTCCCGCGGAGATGCCAGCGTGCTAGCACGCTGACTTGATCTGCCGCCGATTCCTGCGATCATTCCCGGCACAATGGGACGCTCGCCCGCAGTTCAAGCAGGCGAGACGCCAGCACAAGGGCGATCAGGCCAGCGGGCTGTCCGATTCTTCCGTCGGCGAGGTGCGGAAGTTCAAGAACTGCGTCATGCCGTGCAGGCCGGAGTTGGCGTCGGGGCCCGAGATGTACAGGCGATCGCCCAGATCGACGTCATAGAACGTGCCATTCTCCGTCACCACAATCTGCACTTCGCCATCTTCGGCCGTGGTCCGCGTGATGCGGATCGCCCCGCGCGAGAACATGGGATCTTTGTGGATCTCGGCATCGACGGGGAAGCTGAGTTTTGACGGCTTCCCTTCGCCGTCGACCACCTGCAGCGTGAACAGTTCGTTGATCCAGAGCGGACGGCCCAGCACCAGCGTCGGCTCGGCGGCGGTCAGGGCGCGGCTCTTGTCGGCGTACTGCACGGTGGTCGCGCCATTCTCTCCAGGACGCACCACGACCTTTACCGCCGAGTGCTGTCCCCGGCCGCACATGCGGAACGAGCGGGTCTCGTCGGCGGCGATGTAATGTCGCTTGCCCGGCACAAAGTTAGCGTTCATGGCATTGGTGCCGCAGTGGAGCGGACGCAACGGCAGGATCGCGTCGACGGCAAACTTTTTGTCGTCAGCCGAGCGATAGTAGCCCGCTTCCTTCAGCGTGCGCCACAAGGTGTTCAATCGGTCGATGAACGACATGAACGAGGCCTGCGTCGGCGCATCCCGGGCGGGGGTCTGCTTCAGGATCCGTTCGGCGGCCTCTTCAAAACGAAGCGGGTGCCGCTCGTCGCGGGCCAGGTTCAGCACGGCCACTACCCGGCGATAAACCACGTCCGAGAGACTGACCGCCTCCCAAAAGACCGGCCGCATTTTGCGAAGGACCGGCTCCGTCTGCGGCGAGGCTTTGGCGATTGCCGCCACGGCGTCCTTCACATTCTGATAAGCCTGCTCGATGCGCGATTCGACGAAGGGCCGCAAGCGCTGCAGCTCCCCTTCGGCCGCGGGGATGGCCTCAAGGGTCGAGACATCGAGGAACTTCTCAAAATTCATAAGGACTCGCAGGCCAGAGGCCACCGCTGGCAAATGGCATTAACGGGTCAGCAGCAAAGAGAGGAAGAGAACGCCGGTGGCGCACTCCCTGCCATTGTACGCATTTACGGGGTCCAATTGCCAATGAATTCCGCCCCCCAGGCGAGGGAGGCTCTCCGAGGCATGTTTTTGCGGACTTTTGCGTCTTGAAGGTGCTCATCGAAAGCGCAGCAGGGCGTAGTTTCGCTTGCCCGAACGCAGCACCATCACCGTTTCGCTGGCCAGATGCGCGGGGCTGAGCTGGCTGGCGATGCCGTCGATCCGACGGTTGTTGACGTACGCGCCCCCTTGCTCGACGGTCCGCCGGGCGTCACCCTTGCTCTTGGACAGGCCGGCTTCGACGAGGGCATCGACGATGTTCAGGCCGTCCCCCTCAAGCCGCGCTTTGGCAAGCTCCTTGCTGGGGACGTCGGCAAAGATCTCGCCGAGCTGCGCGTCGGAGAGCTTGTCGATCTCGGCCCCGAACAGGATCGCCGTGGCCTGCTTCGCGCGAGCCAGCCCTTCGTCGCCATGCACCAGGCGAGTGAGTTCGTCGGCCAGCTTCTTCTGGCTGGCGCGCTCACCGGGGTTCGTCTTCCGCGATTCGTCCAGGGCTTCGACTTCGGCCTGCGGCAGATCGGTGAAGTACCGCAGGCAAACGCCCGTGTCGGCATCTTCGACCTTCATCCAGTACTGGAAGAACTGAAACGGACTGGTCCGCTCGGGCGACAGCCAGACCGCGCCACCAGCGGTCTTGCCCATCTTGGTGCCGTCGCTCTTGAGCAACAGCGGACTGGTGATGCCGTACAGTTGCACGCTCCGCAGACGTCGGCCCAGGTCGATGCCGGCCGTGATGTTGCCCCACTGATCGCTGCCGCCGATCTGCAGCTCGCAGCCGTGCTCGCGGTTCAAGTGAACAAAGTCGTAGGCCTGCAGCAGCATGTAACTGAACTCGGTGTACGAGATGCCGTTGTCGCCGGCCAGGCGGCTCTTCACCGAATCCTTGGAGAGCATCACGTTCACCGGGAAGCATTTGCCGATGTCGCGTAGAAAGTCGAGATAGCTGAAGCGCTGCATCCAGTCGAAGTTGTTCACCAGCTTAGCGCCCGACGGGCCCTCGAAATCCAACAGCCGGGCGATCTGCGTCCGCATGCCATCGACGTTCTTTTGCAACTCGTCGACCGAAAGCAAGTTCCGCTCGTCGCTCTTGCCGCTGGGGTCGCCGATCATGCCCGTGGCGCCGCCGACCAAGGCGATGGGGCGATGGCCGGCCTTTTGAAAGCGGCGCAGCGTCATCAGGGCGACCAGGTGCCCGACGTGCAGGCTGTCGGCCGTGGGATCGAAGCCGGCGTAGACCGTGCGGCTGCCGGAGGAGAGCCAGCCGGGAAGCTTCTCGGGCTCGGTGGATTGATGAATGAGCCCGCGCCAGGTGAGTTCGGCAAACAATTCTTGCATGATCGGTCCAAGTAGTCGAAGGCGTAAGGTTGCAGGTTGTTTGGGCGGGCAGTTTGTAGGGTGGGCAGAGTGCAACGAGGCCCACCGCTGCGGCCAGCGAGCTCCGTCCTGGAACCAAGCGATCCGCCGTTCTCTCTTCGGGACAGAACCCTCTGGCCAAAGCGGTGGGCCTCGTTGCACTCTGCCCACCCTACCAGGAGTAGATCGCGAGCAGCTTCTTGAAATCACTCTTTCATCTTCAGCACGCGCACCAAAAACGCCCACTTGTCGGCCAGCTCGTCCAGGATCTTGGCCGTCGGCTTGCCGGCCCCGTGACCGGCCCGGGTCTCGATGCGGATCAGCGCCGGCGCGGGGCCCTTCTGTGCGGCTTGCAGCGCGGCGGCGAACTTAAAGCTGTGCGCCGGTACCACACGGTCGTCGTGATCGCCGGTGGTAACCATCGTCGCCGGATACGAAGTGCCCGCCTTCAATCGATGCAGCGGAGAGTACTTGTACAGCACCGGGAACATCTCGGCATCTTCGGCCGAGCCGTACTCGCTGACCCAGGCCCAGCCGATGGTGAACTTGTGAAACCGCAGCATGTCCATCACCCCCACGGCCGGCAGCGCCGCCGCGAACAGCTCCGGCCGCTGGGTCATGCAGGCCCCGACCAGCAGCCCGCCGTTGGAGCCGCCGGCGATGGCCAGCTTCTCGCGCGAGGTGTACTTTTCGGCAATCAGCCATTCGGCAGCCGCGATGAAGTCATCGAAGACGTTCTGCTTGTTCTTTAAATTGCCGGCCTTGTGCCACTCCTCGCCATACTCGCCGCCGCCACGGAGGTTGGGCACGGCATAGATTCCGCCCAACTCCATCCAGACCAGGTTGGCTACCGAGAAGCTGGGGGTCAGCGAGATGTTGAAGCCGCCATAGGCATACAGCAGGGTGGCGTTGCTGCCATCGCGGACCAGCCCCTTCTTGTACGACAAGAACATCGGCACTTGGGTTCCATCGCGGCTGGTGAAAAAGACCTGCTTCACCTCGTAGCCATCGGGGTTGAAGGCCACCTTGGGCTTGAAGACCACGCTCGATTGGCCGGTCTCAAAGTCGTAGCGATAGGCCGTCGTGGGAAAGGTGAAGCTCGAGAAGGAGTAGAACGTCTCCTGATCCTTCCGCTTGCCACCGAATCCGCCCGCCGAGCCAATGCCCGGCAGCTCCAGCTCTTTCTCGAACTTGCCGTCCAGGCCAAACAGCTTCACCTGACTGCGGGCGTCCTTCAGGTAGCTGGCCACAAAGCGATTGCCGACGACGTTCACTCCGCCCAGCGTCTCGGCGACTTGCGGGATCAGCTCTTTCCAGTTCGCCCGCTCGGGACTCCGCAGATCGATCGAGATCACCCGGCCGCGCGGCGCGTCGAGATCGGTCCGCACCCACAGCACGGGGCCATCGTTGTCGATCACCGTGTAGTCGGCGTCCCATTCGCGGATCAGCTCCACGACTTTGCCTTCCGGCTTTCCGTCGCGGGCGAGTTGCTGATAGAAGACCAGGTTCTTGGGATCGGTCCCTCGCGTGACGCTGATGATCAGGTAGGCCCCATCGTCGGTCACTCGCCCATGAAAGCCCCACTCCTTTTCGTCGCGGCGCTCGTAGACCAAGCGATCCTGCGACTGCGGCGTGCCTCGCTTGTGGAAGTAAAGCTTTTGGAAATAGTTCACCCCGCGCAGCGAGGTCCCCTCGGCCGGCTCGTCGTAGCGGCTGTAGTAGAAGCCGCTGCCATCGGGAAGCCACGAAGCTCCCGTGAACTTGGCCCATTTCAGATGGTCGGGCAGGTCCTCGCCGGTGGCTACGTTCTTGATTTTGAACTCGATCCAGTCCGAGCCGGCCGTCGACAGTCCATAGGCCATGAACTGGCCGTCGTCCGTGATGGCGTAGGTCCCCAGGGCCACCGTGCCATCGGCCGAGAGCTTGTTCGGGTCGAGCAGCAGCTTGGGTGATTGATCGAGCTTGTCGGTTGTGTACAGCACGCTCTGGTTCTGCAGGCCGTCGTTCTTTGAGTAGAAGTAGCGGCCACCTTCGCGGAATGGGGTGCTGTAACGTTCGTAGTTCCACAGTTGCTCCAGCCGCGCGCGGATCTTGTCGCGCCCCGGGACCTCGGCCAGCCAGGCGTTGGTCAGCTTGTTCTGCGCCTCGATCCAGGCCCGGCTCTCGGGCGAATCCGGGTCCTCGAGCCAGCGATACGGATCGGCCACGCGCGTGCCGTGGTAGTCGTCGACCTGCTCCGCCTGACGGCTGGCGGGATACTGCGGCGCGGCGTCAGCCGCCTGGGACTCGGGAGAACTCATGATGGCCCACGTAAGGAGAAGCAAAGTGGCGGCGCGGTGCGGCAGTGCGTTCATGACGGCAGTAACTCGGCAGGGAAAGAATCGCCCTGCCATGCTACTGTTGCGCGAGGATTTGGCAAAAGGGGGCCGCGGGCCAAGTACCGCAATTTCATCCCCGTCGCAAAGCCTTTCGGACGATGTGTTTTCTTGAGCCAAATTTCGCACCTGACAGGGCGTCCCCGCGCCCTCTACGTCGAGGAACTTTCTACCAGGCCAGCGCATCGAAGGGGTGACGATCTCGCCACCCCCAACCTGCATGGATCCTGATATGATGCGTTCCCTCCGCCCTTTCCTGCCCGCCGTACTCGTCCTGGGGCTCTGCGCGTTCACCTCTGCGGCAGCCCGTGGCGCCGATGCGAAAGATGCCCCGAAGGTCGAGGTGGTCGACGCTCCGGCGGCCACGAGCGACGGACTGGAAGTGCGAATGACCTCGCCCGCGAAGTTCCGGGAAGGGGAACCCCTGAAGCTCGCATTCAAGTTCACGAACATCGCCCGCGAGGGGACCTTCGGCCTGTACAACAAGCTGTTCGACTCGATGTACGCAGACGACCGCGCTTTCGACAACGCTGCCACGATCGTGGCTCTCAATCGCGACACCAAGGAGACGTTCCGGACCGTCTGCGTGGCCGAGATCACGCGCAAACAGCCACCCTTTGAGCAGGTCAAGCTTTCGCCGGGCGAGTCGTGGGTAGGCCGGTTCGAGTTCTCGCGCTTTCTGCAGTACAAAAACGAATCGACCGGCAAGCTGGTGAAGGATCTTCCGCCGGGCAACTATCGGATGACCGTGACCTGGAAGTTCGCACCGAAAGCCGATGCGAAGGTTCGCTGGTGGGCAGGGACGCTGGAGTCCAAGCCGGTCGACTTCGAGATTGTCGCACCCGCCAAGTAGTCTCGACGTCGTTTATCGCTTGCGGCTCACCAGATCGAAGAGCCGTAAAGCATGCACTTTGTCCTGGGCGGCCGCATAGAACTTGGTGTCCGGCGCCTGCAGTGAATTATCGTAGAACAGCAGCGTGTGTGAATCGCCGGCCGCGTTGGTCAAGGTGACCTTGGTCTGCGGGGCATCGCCCGAAATCTTGACGAAGATTTCTCCTTCCGCGGGAAGCGCCTTGAGCGCGGCTGTTACCTTTTCGAGTAGCTCCTTGTCCTTGTTCACCGTCTTGCCCGCGGCAGTTTCGACTGTGATTTCGGACAGATCCTTGAGCTTGAAATGCTCCCAGAGACTCGGCTTGGCTTTGGGTTCGGCCTGAGCGAGCAGATGGCTGCCGAATGAGGCCATGCCCAGAAATGCGTAGAGAAGTTGACGGCGCTGCATGTTTTGGACTCTCCATGAAGTTTGGGAGCGACTTTACCCTTGTAAGACGGCGGACGGGGGCAAAGAGTTTCATGACCATGAGGTCACACGGTCCATCCTGGTGCCCACCAGTCCGAGATTCCCCAAAGGGGATACGTAGCATAGCCCAGGGTTGGCCCGCGCAGCGCGGCCTACCCTGGGTACGCTGGCACCATTCTCCCCATTCTTTATTCCTGTCGTCGCGACCGCTGCGGCTTCGCCGCAGCGGTCGCGACGACAAAGGCGAAAGGACGAATGCTCGGGGATCTCAACCCAGGGTAGGCCGCGCTGCGCGGGCCAACCCTGGGCTATGCTACGTATCCCCTTCGGGGAATTGCCTCAACTCACCGCTTCGCCGTCAGCGCTTCCCCGCGCTATCCAGCGCGTGCCCCTGCTTCAGAAAGTACTCCAGGAACAGCGCCAACTGCTCGTTCGATTCCGGCGAGGGGTCGTGCGCCGGGCGGTTGGTCATGGCTACGCGGTCCGTGTAGCCCAGAAGCTTGTTCACTTCCACCGAGTGCCCCAACGCCTGCCAGCGCGCGGGGGGATCTTCGGACCCGCCGGAGACCAGGAACGGCCGCGGCGCCATCAGCACGTGCAGTTCGTGCAGGTCGCGACCGTCGGCGATCATTTGGCGATAGGGGCCGGTCCGGGGGTTATCCTCGGTCACCAGGCCGCGTTTGCGATGCTTCCCTTCCTCGAAGCCCAGGTACCAGGGCTCCCAGTAGTTCACGTTCGAGCGCGGCTCATCGAAGACGATTCCGCCATCGGACCAGACTCCGCAGGCGAACTTGTCGTACAGGCACGAGGCGAACATCGCCCACTTGCCGCCATAGGAATGCCCCATCACGCCGATCCGCGCGGGGTCGATCTCGGGTTGGGCCGCCATCACATGCCAGGCATTGGCCGCCGCGTAGGCCATCGCCGAGAGCGGCTGGATCTCGGGCACGATGTCGTTCGAGCCGGTCAGCAAGGGCTGCCGCCCCACGCTCAAGGTTACAAAGCCTCGCTGGGCCAGCTGCCAGGCAAAGTCGCGTCCCTCTTTCGCCTTGGGATTGAGTCCCACCGCGGTCTCGGCTTCATAGAACACGACCAGCATGGCCGGGCGCTTCCCCTCGCCCGGCGGAACCAGCAGGTAGGCGTCGGTCGGCTTACCCGGGGCCAGATCGAAGCGCAGCTTGCGCTGGGTCAGTTCTCCGCGTTTGGTTTCTTCCAGCACTTCGATCTTGGGCTTCTCGATCACCGCCGGCCAGGCCCCCATTCGCTGATGCCAGTCGGCCAGGATCTCGGCCCGGCGCGCTTTCCATTCGGCCGCGTCGGTCACGCGGGAACCGTCTGCCTTGAGCAAGGGGGAGCGAAGTGGACTGCTGGCCGGGGGCAACTCGGCCGGCTGAAACTGCGGTGCGATCTTCTTCCACAGTTCTTGCGACACCTGCTCGGCCTTCGGATCGGCCGGCTCGGCAGCGGCGGCCACAGATACGATCGCCGCCAACAGAACAAACCACGCAGCTCGAACAAAAGGTGTGGCAAGCATGAGAGGGATCTCCGGGCGAGGAAGGAAACGCCTCGCCATGCTAATGCCGCCCGCGAGCCAACGCAAAGCAGCCGGCCGAGGCACCCGCAGCTTCTTCCGTCGCTTGAAATTTGCTATCAACGCACGTACCGGGACTCGGTGTCGATCCCTTATGCCCCACGAGAATCTCTCCCATGTTTTCGTACTTCGTCGATAAGTCGACCTGCTCGCACCATCGCATCTTCCCGGGCGTCGACATCTACACGACGCACCTCGACAAGCTGATGATCTCGCTGGTGGAGATGGAGCCGCACGCGGTGGTCCAGGAGCACAGCCATCCGCACGAACAGATGGGCTACATGCTCTCGGGCCAGGCCGAGTTCTTCGTTGGCGACCAGCAACGGACCATCGGTCCCGGCGAAATGTGGCGGATCCCCGGCGGCGTAAAGCACAAAGTCATCGCCGGCGACCAACCCGTGCGAGCGATCGACGTCTTCCACCCGATCCGCGAGGACTACCGGTAGCGCCACGACGCGCGCGAATCGATTCGCCAGAGCGATTCCATCGCGCTGCACGCGCAGTCGTTGCGCTCGACTGACCTAAGCAGTCGTGGGGACTTTTGAAGAAACTTCTGACGTCGATCGGACAATTTGGGGGTAGCCGCCCCGCTTTCCGATGCTTCTCTACCACTGAGCCACACCCTTCGCTCAGTTTTCACTCCGAATCCGGAGGAATCCATAACACGCATGAACATTCGTTGATATATTGTTATCCGGTGGCGATCCTTTCACAAGATATTTCCGTGCGCCCTGCTTTTCAGGTCTTTTGCCACGATTGGCCCGACCTCTATGCGATCCCTCTCTGTCGCGTTTGCCCTTTGTCTGCTGGCCTCCACGAGCTGGGCCGAGCCGATCGTCGAGCATCTGAACCCGCCCAGCTTGGCTCGCGGCAAAAAGAATCGTCTGACCGTGGTGGGCGCCGGCGTCGATCGGGCTAAGGACCTGTGGACCTCACTCCCGCCCGGCAAGCTGAAGATCAAGCCGCTGGCCAGTGAAGTGACCAGGTCGGAGTTCGAAGTGGAAGTCGCCGCCGATTGCCCCGTGGGGCTGTACGGGCTGCGACTGGCGACCGAGGACGGCCTGAGCAATCTGCAACTGTTCGTCGTGGAAGAGGTGCTGCCGCAGGCCGCACTCAAAGATCCGCAGGCCGAGTTTCCCGTTTCCGTGTCCGGTGTGTTTCAGGCCGAGACCGCCGACCGCTATCGCATTGCCGTGAAGGAGGGGCAGAAGCTCGCCTTCGATGTGGTGGCCAGCCGCCTGGGAACCGACGCCGACCCACTGCTGGCGATCTACGATGCCGAAGGCCGGCGGCTGGCCGAGCACGACAACTCGCCCGGGCTGTTCTTCGACTGCGCGCTGGAGCATACTTTCGCGGCCGCGGGAACCTACACCGTCGAGGTGCGCGATGCCCGCTTTCAAGGCTCGCCGGACTGGCGCTATCTGCTGCGCATCGGCAACTTCCCGGTATCGGCGGCGCTGCTTCCCTCCGCGGTGCGGCCGGGTGAAAAGACCACGTTGAACGTAACCGGCCAGTCGGGCGAGAGCCTGATGCTTGATGTTCCACGCGATCAGCCGCTGGGCGGCTTCTATCATGCCATCCGGCGGGCAAGTGATACCTCGGCCAGTTGGGCGCCGCTCTTGACCTCTCCCTTGGCTAGCGTGACCGAAATTGAACCCAACGACGCGCCCGAGCAGGCCACGCCGGTGACCGGCACGCCCATTCTGCTGCACGGAGCCTTCGAAACTGCCGGCGATAAGGACTACTTCGCCATCGATCTGAAGAAGGGGCAGCGAGTCACCCTGCGCGGAGAGACGCGGGCCCTTCACTCGGCGGCCGACCTGGAACTGATTCTGCACGACCCCACCGGCAAAGAAGTGGCGCGGGTCGACGACGTGAATATGCCCGGCGGAGGACTGGATGAAGGAACGCTGAACGCCTCGGCCGGCGTCGATGGCCTGTACCGCCTGCTGGTCCGCGATGTCAGCCGCTCCGGCGGGCCAGGCTTCGGCTATCGCATCGAGATCCAGCCTTCGCAGCCGCGGATGCAGATCACCAGCGAGGTCGCGGCGATCGCCTTGCCGCAGAACACATACCAAGTGCTGTCGCTTGCTGTCACGCGCACCGACTTCACGGGGCCGATCGTGCTGAGCCTGATCGGCGCACCCGCCGGGGTGAAGCTGGAACCGATGGTCATCCCCGAAGGAGAGGCCTCCATCATCTGCCGACTGTCTGCGACGACCGGGGCTCCGCTGGGACTGCACACACTGGGCATTGCTGCGGCTGCACAGGCGGGCGAGACCACGCTGTCGGCGCGGGTCGCGTTCCAGCCTATGGTCGACAAGCAGGTGGTCAACGTCGACCTGATCAAGCATGCCCTGCGAGACAACCAGCGTTGGCTGCCAGCTTCCGTCACCAATCGGCTGGCGTTACAGATCAATCCGCCCATTCCTTTAACCGTCGACCTGCCCGAGACGATCGTCGTGTTGCCGCGGTATCTGCAGGTGGCTCTGCCCGTGGCAACCACGCGCAGCGACGCCTTCGAGGGGGACGTTACTTTCCAAGCCCGAGGCGGGCAAGTCGGCGAAGAGTCGCAGGGGCGACGGCAAGTCTTTGTCCGCTACCCCGTCGCCAAGCCGGGTCAGGCCACCGTGGCCCTGACGTTTCACTCGCGCAGCCAGGCGAACGATACGAAGGATCGCATCGATGTGACCGCCACCGCGCGCGTCGGCACGCGACTCGTCGAACTCAAACGCTCCTTCATCATGGCGGTAAAGCCGGCCTTTGAACTGGCTGTGGAGACCCCCAACCCCTTGATGCTGATGCCGGGCGGGTCGGGCAAGCTCAAGCTGGTGGTGAACCGACTGCCGGAGTTCCAAGGCCCGGTGACCGTGAATCCCACCTTTCCGCCCGGCGTCACGTTTCCTGAAGAGATCAAGATCGCGGCCGGACAGGCCAGCGTCGAAGTCGACGTGGCCGTGGCAGCCGACTACAAGCCGGGGCGAGCGCGGATTCGACTCCCCTCCTTCGGCCAGGTGGCCGAGTACCAGGAGGAGCCTCGCACGATCGAGTTCGAGTTGGACGTGAAGGCCCCGCCGATGCCAGCAAAGAAATAACCTGGACCGAACCTGCCTCCAAGGCATTCTCCTATGATCCGACACGCTGTCCTCCTGCTCGCCCTGGCGATCGCCCTTTGTGGTGAAGCGTTTGCCTCGGCCGCGGAATCCGCCGCTCCCAAGTCCATCTCGCTCGAGCCGGCCGAGGCGACGCTGCGCGGCTCGCGGGCTACGCAACAACTGCTGGTCACGGGACTGTTCCAGCGCGATCGCGAGGGGGACCTCACCCGCGATGCGAAGTTCGAGAGCCTGGTCCCGACCATCGCAGTCGTCTCCGCGAGCGGACTCGTCACGCCGGTTGCCGACGGAGTGGCCCACATCACCGTTCGCATGGGAAGCCTCGAAGCGACCTCGCGGATCCTGGTGTCGGGTATGGGCACTCCCTCGGCCGTCGACTTTCGTACCGACGTGATGGCGGCCCTCAGTCGCGCCGGTTGCAGCCAAGGGGCCTGCCACGGTTCTCCGCAAGGTAAAGGGGGCTTTCGCCTGAGTCTGCGCGGCTACGACCCGAATCTCGATCTCGATACGCTGACACGCGAGACCGCCGGCCGCCGCACGAATCGCCTCGATCCCGCGCAGAGCCTGCTACTGCTCAAGGGAGCCGCGCGTGTGCCGCACCAAGGGGGCCAGCGTTTTCAGCTGACCGATCCGGCCTATCAGACGCTGCTCGGCTGGATCGGGGGCGGATGTCTCGACTCGGCCGTGCCCCGCCCTCTGAAGAAGCTCGAGGTCCTGCCCGCGAAACGCAGCCTCGATCCGGCCCATCCGACCCAGCAACTGGTGGCTCTGGCTCACTTCGCAGATGGCTCCGTCGTAGACGTCACCAGCCTGGCAGTCTTTACCACCGGACACGACGCGGCAGTGTCGGTCTCGCCCCAGGGGCTCGTCAAATTCAACAACACGCACGAAGCCTCGGTGCTGGTCCGCTATCTCGAGCAGGTCCGCAGCGTGCAGCTCACCTACATTCGCGACGATCCGAACTACGCTTTCCAGGGGCCCGAGCCAGCCAACCTGGTCGATCGCCATATCTTCGCCCGACAACGGGCGATGCAACTACAGCCCAGCGGCCTGTCGAGCGACAGCGCCTTCCTGCGGCGCGTCTATCTGGACACGATCGGCGCGCTCCCCACGCCCGACGAAGCGAAAGCGTTCTTGGATTCCGTCGAGCCTGACAAGCGCGCCAAACTGATCGACCAGTTGCTCCAACGGAGCGAGTACGCCAGCTTTTGGGCCATGAAGTGGGCCGACGTGATGCGCGGTAACCGCAACACGGTCTCGTCGCGCGGTGTGCATAGCCTGCATCGCTACCTGCTCAAGCACTTTGCCGAGGACCGCCCCTTCGATCAGTTCGCCCGCGAGATCGTGACCGGCTTGGGCAACACGCTGCATAAACCGCCGGCCAACTTCTATCGCATCGCCCCCAGTCCCGACGACGCGGCCGAGAGCTTCGCGCAGCTCTTCCTCGGCGTGCGCATGCAGTGTGCCAAGTGCCACAATCATCCGTTCGAGGCCCTGACCCAGACCGACTACTACGGTCTGGCCGCCTATTTCGCCCGGGTGAAGATCAAGGGAAAGCAGTTCGGCCTGGATGACGAGATCGTCTACCTCGACAAGCAGGGCGAAGTGCAGCATCCGCTGACCCGCAAGAATCTGGAGCCGATCGTCTTTGGCGAAGCAGCCGGCAAGTTCGAGGCCGACGAGGACCGTCGCGGCCGCCTGGCCGACTGGCTCACCCGCCCTGACAACAAGATGTTCGCCCGCTCCACGGTGAATCGCGTCTGGTATCACCTGCTGGGCAAGGGGATCGTGGAACCGGTCGACGACTTCCGCGATACCAATCCGCCATCGCACCCCGAGCTGCTCGACGAACTGGCGCAGGAGTTCATCAAAGGGGGCTATCGTCTGCGGCCGGTGCTCCGCACCATCTTGAACTCAAAGACGTATCAGTTGAGCGCCGAGCCGGTGGCGCAGTCGCTGGCGGCCGCGAATCCCGCCCGCTACTTCACGCGGGCCAGCGTGCGAATGCTCTCGGCCGAGCAAGCGGTCGACGCGGTGAGTGCGGCGATCGGCCTGCCGGACCGCTTCCCTGGCTATCCGCTGGGAACCCGGGCGATCGAACTGGCCGAAGGGGCCATCGATCACAATTTCCTCACCGCGTTCTCAAAGCCGGTGCGCGACGCAGCCTGCGATTGCGCCCGCGAAGACGAGCCGTCGCTGAACGAAGTGCTGCACCTGATCAACAACCGCGATCTCGTGAAGCGGATTGAATCGGCCGACAGCCGATTGGGGCGTTGGCTGAAGGACGACCGCTCGACGCCTGAGATTGTGGAAGGGCTGTACCTGGGCGCGGTGAGTCGACGGCCGACCGACGCCGAGCGGAAGCTGATCGACGGTCACATAGCCGAACTCGGCGACCGGGCGGCTGCCCTGCGCGACGTGCAGCACGCGCTGCTCAATGCGAATGAGTTCCTGCTGCGGCATTAGTCGTCTCGCAGTGGGAATTTGAGATTTGAGGATTGAGGATTGATACTGCGACATAAGCAGGGCATCCGATTCAAATTCCAGATCTCTCAAATTTCAAATCTCAAATCTCAAATCACCCTCGCCCTTCCGCTCCGCTCGCCGAACCTACCCCTTCTCGCCTAGTCATTGTTTTCCCTCCACCAGCCGGTGAGAATGACCCCCGCGTTGCTCGCCACGACTCCGCGGATGCCTCTCGATGAAGACCAGAATCGTGCTGCTGGGCGGCGGCTTTGCCGGCGTCTACACGGCCATGTACCTCGAACAGCTCATGAAGCGCCACGAGCGCGAGCAGTTCGAGATCTCGCTGGTCAGCCGCGAAAACTACATGGTCTTTCAGCCGCTTCTGCCCGAGGTGATCTCCGGCACGATCGGCGTGCTGAATGCCATCAGCCCGATCCGCCGGCTCGCCCGCCGCACCACGCTCTACACGCGGCAGATTGAAGCGGTCGACCTCGACAAGAAGCAGGTTCACCTGGCCCCCGGCTTCCGCCCCAAGCCGATCGTGCTGGACTACGACCATCTGGTCATCGGCCTGGGAACCCTGCTCGACTACTCCAAGATCCCCGGCATGCGCGAGCACGCCCTGCCGTTCAAGTACCTGGGCGATGCCTTGTACCTGCGGAACCACCTGGTGCATGTGCTGGAAGAGGCTGACATCGAGCCCGACCCCGAAGAGCGCCGGCGGCTGCTGACCTTTGTAGTGGCTGGCGGCGGGTTCTCAGGCGTCGAGACGATCGCCGAGATGAACGACTTTCTGAAGAGCGCCGCCGCGGCTTATCAGCACATTCAACCGGGCGACATCCGTCTGCTCTTGCTGCAAAGCGGCAGCCGGATCCTGCCTGAGTTGGGCGAAGAGCTGGCCCACTTTGCGCATCGCATTCTGGAACGACGCGGCGTCGAGATCCGCCTGGAGACGCGCCTCAAGGCGGTCTCGGAACTGGCGGCCGTGCTGTTCGACAAGAAGGCCGACAAGACCGAGACCATCCCCGCGCGCACCGTGGTGACCACGGTCCCCTCGGGCCCGCATCCGCTACTCTCCACGCTCCCCTGCAAGATGGAAGGGGGCCGGATCCAGGTCGACGCTTACCTTGCCATGGGCGGTTACCCCGGCGTCTGGGCGTTGGGCGATTGCGCGGCGGTCCCTCAGCCCGACGGCATTACCTCGCCGCCCACGGCGCAGCATGCCTTGCGGCAGGCCCGCATCTGTGCCGAGAACATCCTGGCCCAACACCGCGGCAAGCCGCTCAAGCCGTTCGACTTCACCGGGCTGGGCAAACTCGGCTCGCTGGGGCGCTATTCTGCGGTGGCCGAAGTGATGGGGATCAAGCTGTCGGGCTTTCTGGCCTGGATCCTGTGGCGCGGCGTCTATCTTTCCAAGTTCCCCGGCTTCGAGCGGAAGATTCGCATCCTGGCCGACTGGCTGCACGACATCGTCCTTCCCAAGGACATCACCCAAATCAAGATCTTCCACCATTCCGAGGTCTGCCACGAGCACTTTGAAGCGGGCGAGACCTTGATCTACGAGGGAGACTTTGGCGACAAGGTCTACTTCGTCGCCCGCGGGTCGGTACTGGTCAAGCGGGGCGACACCGTCCTGAAGGAGATCTCCAAAGGGGAGTTGTTCGGCGAGATTGCTTTGATTTCCGACAGTCCCCGCACGGCCACGGTCGTCGCCCAGACGGCCACCGACGTGGTCTCGGTCTCTCGCGCTGCCTTTCACGAGATCCTGGCCCATGTGCCGGGCGTGAAGCAGACCATGGAGTCGATCATGGGCAGCCACCTGGGGCGCTCGGTCGATCTGGACCAAGAACGCTTGAAGTAGGGGGCGCCCTGTTTTTTTGTGGTGCGGGCGTCCCGCCTGCTTGAAGCGGTTCCGATGTTCCAAGCAGGCGGGACGCCTGCACCACAAGGCTAGATCGCGGCCAGCACGTGCTCGCGCGTCGGCATCTCGTCCACCGCCGGATCAAACGGCTGCATCCCTTCAAACACCAGGCCCAGTCCTTCGGCAAGAGTAACGACCGGGCGCCAGCCCAGCACCTGCTGCACCTGTTCCAGGCAGGGAAGGGTCACCAGGGCTTCGCCCTGTCGAGCGGGGTGGTGTTCGGTCTCCAGCGGGAACAGAGAAGCCTGCGAGACCAGCCGCGCCAGAGCCTGGATAGAAGTCGTTTCCGCGCTCCCCACATTCAACACCTGGTGCATGGCGCTGGCCTTGCCAGGGACTGGAAGATCCCACTCGCCGGCCAGCAGGGTGGCTCGCACCACATCGTCGACGTAGGTGAACGCCCGCGATTGCTGACCGCCGTAGATCTCGGCCCGCTCGCGCCGCAGGGCGGCCCGCACAAAGCGTGGAATTACGGTGGCGTAGTCTCCCGCAGGGCTTTGCCCGGGACCATACACATTGAAATATCGCAGGCTGATGATCGAAGCGCCGAACGACCGGTACCACGCTTCGCAGAGCGCTTCGCAAGCCACCTTCGAGGCGGCGTACGGCGAGCACGGCGCCAGCGGGTCGCTCTCGCGGCTTTCGCGGCCGTGCAGGTTCGGCCCGTAAACGCTCGAGGAGGACGCGGTCACAATCCGCGCGCCGCGCGGCGCCCCTTGCAGCACTGCCAGCATGCTCTCCACATTCCAGGTCATCGACTCCTTCGGGTTGTCCAGCGAGCGCTGCACCGATCGCTGCGCCGCCAGATGATAAACCACCTCGGCCTGGGCCAGGTGCTCGGCCGCCTCGTCGCTGCGGACGTCGGCCAGGACGTAGTCCACTCCCTCGCACCCATCCAGCGGCGACGGTGCGAACTCGTGTTGCGATGCGCGGACCTTGAGATCGATCGAGGTCACTTCGTGTCCGGCGTCCAGCAGGGCCTGGCACAGATGGCTCCCGATGAAACCGCTTCCCCCCGTTACGACACAGCGCATGCGACACTCCTGGGTAGACGACCGCTCGGCATCCGGCGAATCATTCGCCGGATGCTGTCTGATACTACGCCAGAAGATGAAGGACGGGTGAACCTGCCGTGAGGATCTCAGCCGCGCCGCGCGCTTCATCTCTTTCCCGCCGGAAGTTCATCGAACCTTCATAAACCGCCCCTACGTTCTGCTGGCAGTCTCGCCCTTTCACTCCTGGGATGACGCAGCATGCGACGAGTTCTGATCACCGGCGGCGCGGGCTTCATCGGCAGTCACCTGGCCGAACGGTTTCTGGCCGAGGGCTGCGCCGTGACCGTGCTCGACGACCTCTCCACCGGCTCGCGGCAGAATATCGACCACTTGATCGACGACCGGGCCTTCACGCTGGTGGTCGGCAACGTGCTGAATGTGGCCCTGGTCGACGAACTCGTGCGCCAGCACGATCGCATCTGCCATCTGGCTAGCGCCGTGGGGGTGAAGCTGATCATGGAGCAGCCCGTCAAGACGATCGAGACGATCTTTGGCGGAACCGAGGTGGTTCTGCGAGCCGCTGCGAAATACCGCAAGCGAACGCTGATCACCAGCACCAGCGAGGTCTACGGCAAAGGGGTTTCGGTCCCTTTTCGCGAAGACGACGACGTGGTCACCGGTGCGACGAGTCGGCATCGCTGGGCCTATGCAGCCGCCAAGGCGCTTGATGAGTTCCTGGCCCTGGCCCACTGGCGAGAGAGCGGCTTGCCGGTCGTCGTGACGCGTCTCTTCAATACGGTGGGGCCCCGCCAGACCGGGCAATACGGCATGGTCGTGCCGCGATTTGTGCAGGCCGCTCTGGCCGGCGAACCGCTGTTGGTGCACGGCGATGGCCGACAGACCCGCTGCTTCGCGCATGTCGACGACGTCGTCGAAGGGCTCTTGCTGCTGCTGGAGAACGAGGCCTGCTTCGGCCAGGTAATCAACCTGGGGAACGACCAAGAGGTCTCCATTCGGTCATTGGCCCAGACCATCGTGGAGACCCTCAACAGCCGCAGCGAAATTCGCACGATCCCCTATTCCGAAGTCTATGGCGACGGATTCGAAGACATGCGGCGGCGCGTCCCGTCCCTCGATAAAGCCTTTCGCCTGTTGGGCTATCGGCCTGAGCGAGACCTGAGCGAGATCATTCAGGACGTGGCCCATGCCATGGCGCCGTACGAGCGCGAGCTGGTTCGGCATTCATAAACTTTCAGCTAGCTCTTCATTCAATCTCCACAAACGAGGGTTACCCTCCCCCTCGTCCCGCGAAGCAGGAAGCGCCTGCGGTCTACGGATCGACGCGGGAAAGGGTTCGTGAAGATTCTTCACTTAACGGTCACGGCCTTCACACCTTTGATTCATCAGAACCTTACGGTTGCAGGGCATGCTGTCACCGGGCGGACATCAGGACGGCAGCCCAAGAAGTTCCCCTGAATCCCAGCCTTCCTTCCCGCAGGCTCTTTGCCATCCGGTCAAGAGCGAACACAAGTCCCTCGTGTCACACTCAAGGAGTAAGTAATGGTTCACAAGCGTTTCGGTTCCGGGCGCAATGAGGGCCGAGCGGCCTTCACGCTCATCGAGTTGTTGGTGGTGATTGCGATCATCGGAATCCTAGCAGCCATGTTGCTGCCCGCGCTCGACAAAGCACGAGCCGCTGCCAAGCGAACGACGTGCATCAACAATCTGAAGCAGTTCGGAATCGGAATGATGTTGTACGCCGATGTGAACAAGGGTTACTACTGCTCGGGTGCCTTTGACTGGGTGCGTGACGGTGCCGTGACCGAAGTGGGTTGGGTTGCCGACCAGGTCACAACCGGCACGCCCGTCGGCGACATGTTGTGTCCCTCGAATCCTTCGAAGTTGTCCGAAAAGTATAACGACTTGCTCGGCGCGGTCGTTACGTCCAGCCCGAGCTGCGGAATTAACCGCGTTGGCAGAACCTCGGGCGTCGATCCGGCCGGCAACCCGATCTACGGGCCCTGTGCAGACATTATTGGGAACTTGTCAGGCAAAAGCCGCCTAGAAATCGTCAACGAAATCTACAAGGCGAAGTTCAACACAAACTACGCGGCCGGTTGGTTCCTGGTTCGCAGCGGCGTGGTGCTTGATGCGAATGGAAACGTCGTCCTCCCGCCCAACTGTACGGTGAGGAGTCCCAAGGAACGGTCCTCGACCCTGGGTCCCTTGAATCAACGGCTTCTCGAAGGGGGCAGCGCGTTCTCGAGCCATGTGCCGTTTCTTGGATGTGCCGCTGTGGGCGATCTTCGCGAGGCGGTTCTGTCGAGTAGTGTCGGCGACGTCGAAGTAGGCCACCGTCTGTGTGAGGCGTTCACGGACGGCCCCGTGCTCAATAGCTCGATGAACGCTCCCTTCGCCCCCGCCTACAGCAACACCGGCCCTTTCAATGGCGCTGGGGGTTGGTGGGCCACATGGCAGACTACGCTGCAGGACTATCGCGATTTCGCGCCGGTCCACGGCGTGGGCCCCAACAAGAGCTGCAACGTCCTCTTCGGTGACGGCAGCGTCCGCAATTTTGTGGACACCAATGGCGACGGATTCCTCAACAACGGTTTCGATCCCAACACCGGTCTTCCGAACGCCGGCTTTACGACGGCGGACATTGAAATCAATCCCGCCGACTTCTTCAGCGGCTGGGATCTCCGCAAGGGCGGCACCAAGGGCAACTTGGACCGCAACTAGTCCGATTGCACTCGCGAAGCGAAGGTCTGGGGAGCCCATTGGACTCCCCAGACCGTTTTCGCGCCAGGGCAGTAAGGTTACAGAACTCGTCACATTCCCTCTGGGAAGTCTTCATGGCCACAGCTACCGACACCGAAAGCACCCTGACAGGCTCGCTCGATCGCACATTGCACGGGCAGTTGTCGACTGCCGAGCTAAAGCGGAACGCCGAAATGCCCAACGCCGCTGAAACCCAGGTGGGGTCAAACCGCGACTCGCAAGCTCGCAATCGGGCGGAGATCGACCGCGAGATCCTGAGCGGCCTGCGGCTGCGGAAGCGGGGCAACTACTTCGGCGCCGCGTCGGCCTTCACGGCCGCCTTGAATCTCGATCCCCAGTGTGCGCCGGCCTACGCCTTTCGCGGTGCCGCGCTGCGGCTGATGGGAGACAACGGCCGCGCCGTTCAGGATTGTTCGGCCGCCATTCAAATTGATCCGACGCTGGCCGAGGCCTATTTCACCCGAGGCGAAGCCTATCGCGCGCTCGGTGACCTGTCGAAGGCCGTGGCCGACTTCAGCGACGTCGTCCGCCTGGATGCCCACAACGCCCTGGCCTACAACCAGCGGGGCAGCGTGCAGGCCGATTTGGGGAATCGCGACGAAGCGATCAAAGACTTCACGTCCGCCATCGCGCTTGATCCGCGCTCGCAGTGGGCCTATCAGAGCCGCGGCTTGGCCCATGCCGCCACCGGAAATCACGCGGCCGCGGTGGCCGACTTTACCGAAGTGCTGAAGCTCGATTCCTCGTGCCACCTGGCGCTGGTGCAGCGCGGCGACGCCCGCATCAAGCTGGGCGCTTATCGCCAGGCGGCTGAAGATCTGTCAGCGGCCCTGCAGCTCGACCCCAAGGACTGCGAGTGCCTTGCGCTCCGCGCGCAAGCCCGGCAGGCCGAAGGGCTGCTGGAACTGTCGATGGCAGACTGGAACGCGGCCCTTCAACTCGAGCCCTCGAACGTCGAGAACCTGCACGGCCGGGGGCTCGTCCATCGACTACGTGGCGACGTGGACCTGGCCATTGCCGACTTCGACGCCGTGTTGCGGATCGATCCCAAGCATCAGTCGGCCTGCAACAATCGGGGCAACCTGCATTTCGCCCGCGGCGACTACGACCGCGCCATCGAAGATTACACGACTGCCCTCAAGCTCGATCCCAAGTTTGCCCGCGGCTATGCCAACCGGGGCAACGTCTACTTCACACGCGGCGACTGCGAACGGGCCGTGGCCGACTACACGCAGGCCGTGCAGTTCGACCCCAAGTTCGCCCGAGCGTACATGAATCGCGGCCTGGCCCACGCCAAGCTCAAGCGATTTGCCGACGTGATCGCCGACTGCACCAAGGCCATCGAACTCCAGCCCGAACTGGCCCCGCCGTACTACTACCGCGGCTATGCCTTCGCGAAAACCAAGAACTATCCGGCCGCGATCAACGACCTGAACGAAGCTTTGCGGCTCGACCCGCGGGACTTCCTGAGCCTGATTGAGCGGGGCCTGGTCTATTCGCAACTGACCGACTACGAAGCGGCCGAGCGCGACTACAGCGCGGCCCTGGAGCTTGAGCCCAAGAACGCCCTGATCTATGCCAACCGGGCGATCGCCTATCGCGGGCTGGGAAATCACGAGCGGGCCCTGGGCGACTGTGCCAAGGCAGTGGCTCTGGATTCGAAGTACGCCTCGGCGTTCAGCGTGCAACAGGCCCGCACTCACATGGCCGACGGCGACTACGTCCGGGCCGTGGCCGAGTTCACTGTGGCCTTGGCTCTGGATCCCGACAATACCGAGCTGAAGCAGGAGCGAGCCAACGCCCTCAAGTTCGCCGACGAGGCAGACTCGACCGATTTCGACGTCTCCGACTCGAGCCTGATGACCGGCGCCGAGGTCAAAGAGACCGTCGAAAAGGAGCTCACGGGCGAAGAGCCCCAATCGGATATCGACTTCCTTGCCGAACTGATAGGCGACGCGAAGCCGGCCTCGAAACCAGCCAAGGCCGTCGACGACAAGAACATCCCGCTGGTGGCAGAGGATTTGCTGGGCGATGACTTCCTCAGTGACGCGGTGAGCGAATTGAAGCCGCTCCCGAAGAAGGGGAAACCCGCTCCGGCGAAGCCAGTCCAGGACAAGCCGGCCGACACAGAAATGGATGACGCCAAGCGGGCTCTTGCGGCCTTGCACCGAGGCAAGAAGCCTAAGTCTCCTCTGGGTAGCCAGATCTGGGACGCCAAGGAACTGCAGTTGGCGATGAAGGCCATGGATGCCGTGCCCCCCGCCGGTCAGCCTGCCGCCAAGAGCGACAAGAACGGCTCGCCCGTCAAACCCGCGCCCGACCGCAAGGCGGACATTGAGTCCTTGATGTTCGAGGAAGCCCCGGTCTCCTCCATGGCCAAGACCAAACCGGTCACTGCCACCGTGAAACGGCCGGGCCTTAAGGATAAGGTCAAATCCAAGTCAGGCCCGATTCCGGTTTTGAAGCCTGCGGAAGTCAAAACGGACGCCAAGCCCGTTGAGCAGGAATCGGCGAGTCCCCCTGCCGCGCAGTCCTCAGCGACGACGCAGCCGGCGCCCTCTTCCGAGATGGCAACCGCGCCCGCCAATTCGAGCACTCCCTCGGCCATGCCCGCACCGGCCAAGGCGTTTGGCATGCCGATGTCGCGGAACAGCAGTCGGGGCCTTGCTGGTCTGGCGGCCGTCATGATGATCGGCACCTGCCTCTATCTGTTCACGGGCAGTTCGGTCAGCAGCGTGGGCAATCTGCCGGTCGCGGGCGATGTGACTTCCGAGCAGCTCTGGACACAGTTCAACGCCAATGGGGCGCTGGCCAACAAGAAGTTTGCAGGGCGTGTGGTCAAGATTCGCGGCGTTGTGGACGAAGTCGTGCTCGACAAGAGCCCCCGCCTGGTCCTCAGAACGCCCGAGAAGACCTTCAAAGTAGAGTGCCACTTCGCACGTGCCGACAAGATTGGAAACGTCTCTGCGGGTAGTGAAGTGCGACTTATCGGCGAGTGTGAGTTCAGAACTGACAGCGAAGGGAATGTGCAGCTCTTTTGCTGCCGATTCGACAAGTAGTAACTATGCAGGATGACTGCGATGTTTTGTGTTGCAGAGTGATTTCAATGAGGGCAGGATGATGAACAAGATGCAACGAAGCCCCCAGGCTTTGACCCGATCCGGTTTTACGCTGATCGAGCTGCTGGTGGTCATTTCGATCATTGGCATGTTGACCAGCATGCTTCTCCCCGCGGTCCAGAAGGCCCGCGAGTCCGGTAGGCGAACGCAATGCCTGAACAATCTGCATCAGATTGGACTCGCCATCCAGCTCCATGCCGAGCAGCGCAACGCCCTGCCTACCAGCGGCGCAGGAATGGACTCCTCGGGTGCAGACACCTTTGCCTTGCAGTCGACGTTGACGCAGCTCTTGCCGTTTCTCGAGAGCTCGACGGTCCATGACCGCTTCAAGCTTCAGTATGCCTATAACGACAATACCAACGCCCCCACGAATCAGCAGACTGCCAAGACGGTATTCCCCTTCTTCCTCTGCCCCTCGAATACCGAGCGGCCTATGGATGGCAGAGATTCTCTGGGATATGGCTATACCGACTACTTTACGATCGCCTATGTAGACATTGATGCCAATGCGCCGCCTGGGCAACCCATAAACGATCCCGCTCCGCCGAATAAGGTTCCTGGAGCATTTCGGGTGGCAGGAACGACTCCGGCCCACTATCGCGACGGCATGAGCAGCACGATCGTCTTTATGGAGATGTCGGGCCGCGGCGAGGACTACTACTCAGCCAAGCACGACGATCCGATTGGCTTCGGGCTTCCGCCCGGCAATATCAAGCGAGCCTCGTGGCGCTGGGCCGAGCCAGCTTCGGCCGCTGGTGTTTCCGGACCCGCCAATGGCGTTTTCGGCGACGATAATCTCAGGATGATCAATAATAATGCCTCGCCAGTGGGAGGCACGGGGGGGTGCCCCTGGTTCACCACGAACTGCGGACCCAACGACGAGCCATTCAGCTTCCACAACGGGATGGTGAACACCCTGTTCATGGATGGCCACGTCAGCCAGCTGCGCAGCAGCATCGACCCGATCGTCTTCCGCCGGCTGCTCACTCCACTGGAAGGGCTGCCCCCCGCCGACATCAACGGCAACTCGTTCAGCGACTACTGAACCGCGCATGCCCAGACCATGTTGGGCGCGACGCTTGCTCAGTTCGGCGCTCTTCCGAAGTAAGCCTTCACTTCCGGCTTCATCCAGAAGATCAGCATCGGCACGCAGGCCAGCACAAAGCAGGCGCTCGTCATCCCCAGGCAGATCAGCACCAGGTCATAGATCCAGACCCAAGGGCGGGGCTGGACAAAGAACGGCACGGCGGTCGCCACGGCCAGACCCAGCCCCATCACCAGGAACATGATGCCGATCGGCATGCCCGAGCCCACGGGAATATCCATCTCGCGCTCCATCTCGGCGTCGGCCATGAAGAAGATCAGCGACATCGCCGCCACCAGGACATACATGAAGCACAAGATGCCGGCGTAGACGTGAAACCACATCACCACCGCCGGCTTGACCACCGGCCTGGGTGTCGCCGGCCGAATGGTGAACTCAGGGCCAGACTGATACGGGTTCGGGTTGGAGTCGAAGCTGCTCATCGCGGGTCTCTTTCAAGGAAGGCCAAGGGCGCGTTGAGCCTACCAAACCTGCTTCGAATAGCAATTCGGCCAGGGTGGCGCACCGACCGTACCACCGGCGCTAGCCCCCTGCTTCGGTACTGAGCGGCAGGGCGCTCGCCGATGGTGACCCGCGTGGGTGCTCTCCGAAAACAAACTCGCCCCCCGTGCGCGCGTGCCTGCGACTCGCCCGCCCCATCCCCGCCGGTTAAGCTAGTCGTTCCGCGACTGCATTCCCCGCCCTGGCCCGAGGTATCCATGCCCTCCCTGCTTCCCTTCTTCATTCGCCCGGCCTTCGCGGCGCTGGCCTTTGGAATGCTTATGACCCTTTCGCATGCCGCCGATCCGGCCCCCGGCAAAAAGACCAACCGTTTGGCCAAGGAGAAGAGCCCGTACCTGCTGCAGCACAAGCACAACCCGGTCGACTGGTACCCCTGGGGCGAAGAGGCCTTTGCCAAGGCGAAGCGCGAGAACAAGCCGGTCTTTCTATCCATCGGCTACAGCACCTGCCACTGGTGTCATGTCATGGAGCGCGAGTGCTTTGAAGACGAAGAGGTCGCCAAGCTGTTGAACGATACGTTTGTCTGCATCAAGGTCGACCGCGAGGAACGCCCCGACATCGACAACATCTACATGCAGATCTGCCAGATCATGACCCAGCGCGGCGGCTGGCCTTTGACGATCATGATGACCCCCGACAAGAAAGCCTTCTTCGCCGGGACCTACTTCCCCAAGAAATCGATGGGCGGACGGATCGGCATGATCGATCTGGTCCCTCGTGTCGAGGACATCTGGAAGAAGCAGCGCGACGAACTGGAAAAGCAGGCCGATCAGGTCACCGAGATCCTGATTCGCACCTCGAAGGGGACGCCGGGCGAAGGGCTGGACGACAAAGTGCTGAAGCTCGGCTACGACCAGTTGAGCGAGCGATACGATTCCCAGCGGGGCGGCTTCAGCAAGGCCCCTAAATTCCCAACGCCGCACAACATGATGTTCCTGCTCCGCTACCACGCGCGGACCGGCGACGAGAAGGCCCTGAAGATGGTCGAGAAGACGCTGGTCGAGATGCGCCGTGGCGGCATGTACGACCAGGTCGGCTTTGGCTTTCATCGCTACTCGACCGACGCCGACTGGCTGCTTCCTCACTTCGAGAAGATGCTCTACGACCAGGCCCTGCTGGCCATGGCCTATACCGAGGCCTTTCAATTGACGGGCAAGGCCGAATATCGCGAGACCGCCCGCGAGATCTTTACTTATGTGCTGCGCGACATGACCTCGCCCGACGGCGGGTTCTACTCGGCCGAAGACGCCGACAGCGAAGGAGAAGAGGGCAAGTTCTACGTCTGGAAATCGAGCGAGCTGGACGAGATCCTGGGCAAGGCCGACGCCGATCTTTATCGCGCGGCCTTCAACTTCGTGCCGCAAGGGAACTGGAAGGACCAGGCCACCGGCGAGATTCCCGGCACCAACATTCCGCACCTGAAGGCCACGCTGGCCGAACTGGCCGAGTCGCAGAAGACCCCCGACCTGGCCGCCCGTTTGGAAGCTGCCCGCAAGAAGCTGTTCGACGTCCGCGAGAAACGGGTCCATCCCCACAAAGACGACAAGGTGCTGGCCGACTGGAACGGGCTGATGATCGCCGCGCTGGCCAAGAGCGCCGCCGCCTTCGACGAGCCGGCCTACGCCCGGGCGGCGGAGCGTGCGGCCGACTTTGTGCTGACCAAGATGCGCGACCCCCAGGGCCGGCTGCTGCATCGCTATCGCGATGGCGACGCGGCGCTGGCCGCCAGCGTGGACGACTACGCTTTTATGGTCTGGGGTCTCACCGAGCTGTATCAGGCGACCTTTGACGTGAAGCGGCTGCAGGCGGCCGTGGCGCTGAACGAAGAGATGCTGAAGCATTACTGGGACGACAAGGACGGGGGGCTGTTCTTCACGGCTGACGATTCCGAGACGCTGATTCTGCGTCAGAAAGAGGTCTACGACGGCGCCGTCCCTTCGGGCAACTCGGTGGCGATGCTCAACCTGCTCCGCCTGGGCAAGTTCACCGAGAACCCCGAACTCGAGGTCAAAGCCCGCTCGATCGGCAAGGCCTTCACCAAGTTCGTCGAGCGCGGCCCCTCGGGGCACACGCAGCTATTGTCGGCGCTGGAGTTCCTGACCGGCCCCAGCTACGAGGTGGTCGTGGCCGGCCGAACCGACGCGCTCGACACCCGCGAGATGCTGTCGGCCCTGGGCCGGGCGTTCGTCCCCAACAAGGTGGTGGTCTTCCGCGCCAGCGAAGTCGAGCAGCCGGCGATCGTGAAGCTCGCCCCCTTCACCGAGCGGCAGACCGCGCAGGGAGGCAAAGCCACTGCCTACGTCTGTCAGAACTATCAGTGCAATCTGCCGACGAACGATCGGGCCAAGATGCTGGAGCTGATGCCGACGAAGCTGTCCGTGCCAGAGAAGAAGGTGGAAGAGAAGAAAGCCTCGTCCGCGGACAAGATAGATGAGAAGAAAGAGGACAAGAAGGAATAGCGATTGTGGAGACACGTGCGTGGCATGCCCCAGGCTGATAGGTTGGGCCCCTTCGGGCAACGCCGTGAACGATTTCGGCGCTGTAGGGAACGCCCTCCGTGGCGTTCCGGCGTAACGAATGGCGTCGCCACTCGAAATTCCGGAACGCCACGGAGGGCGTTCCCTACAGAATCTACCGTGATATGCGCATGAAATATCGTTCACGGCGTTGCCCTTCGGGGCGGCGCGTTACCATCATTTCAGCTTGTGCTTCTGAAAGAACTTCCACATCACTTCGTTCGCCGAGATGTTCTTTGCGGATTTGCCAATAAAGTCCACGGGCGGTTGCTGCCCGGGCCATGTGTGACCGCCGTCTTCAATCAAGACCAGGACGACCTCAGACCCTTCTTTGCCCCCGCCATAGTACCTGCGGTAGATCTTCATCTCGTCCGCTTCATTTGAAAGCGTATCCGTTGTCGGCTCCTTCTCGCAGCCGTTCAGCGTCACCCAGGTCTGAATCGACTCTTCCACACTTTTGAACTTCATGAATGGGCGAGCTTTGCTCGCTGCCTCCTCGAACGGCACAATATTGTCCTTCGAGCCATGGAAGTGGATGACCGGAACAGGCCGACTCGGCTTGCTCTCCTCAAGGGCGACGGCTCCGGCGACGGGCGCAATCGCTGCAATGCGGTCGGACATTTCGGCAGCCAGGCGATAACACATCATGCCCCCGTTGCTCATCCCGCAGGCATAGACCCGCTTCTCGTCCGCTGCTACCACGCGGAAGAGGTCATCCATCAGCTTTCCGATGAACGCCACGTCATCGGCCCGGCCTTCGGCCCACTTCCCGGGGAAGCCGCCGGCATTCCACGTCAAGAAAGTGCCCGTCCCGGTTCCGCTGGGATAGACGACAATGAAGCCTGCCTCGTCGGCTTTCTTATTGAGCCCGGAGAACCAGACCATCATCGGCCCATTCATCAGTGCCCCGTGCAGGGCCAGCACAACGGGCGCAGGGGAGCTGGGATCGTAGCCCTTCGGAACATGGACAAGATAAGTCCGCTCCAACTCGCCCAATGTCAGCTTGCGGGTGTGATCGCCGGGCCCGAGCTTATCGGCTTGGTCTTTCGATTTGTCGGTCGTGGCCGGTGGTGTTCTTTGTCTAGCCCGGTAGTCCCAGGGAGCTACGGGATTCTCGTCCGCCCAAAGTCCCCGCTTTGCTTTGCGGGCAGCTTCTTCGAGTTTGGCGAGCCGCTCTTCGTCGTTGTACTTCCTGAAGTGCCACGCCCAGCCATCCGCAACGAGCTTGGCGCCGGCGTCCACCTCCCCCACAAGAACGATGCCCAGGGCGCGTCCGTCCTTGTCCATGCCCGTCTTCTTCACCGTCACGGTCTTCTCGGCCACCAAGTCGGCCAATGCCTGTTTGGCCTTCGCCCCATAACTCTGACCAGATTCGGGTGCGTCGATCCCTTCGAGCCGCACCGTGATCGTCTCTTTCCCGACCAGCACCTTGATTGTGTCACCTTCCGTGACGCCGATCACTTTGCCACCGAACTCCTCGACAACCTTGGGTGGAGCAGCGAGGGACGGCACTGCCAGGAGTAGAATGGCGATGGCAACGGAGAATCGCATGGTCATGTCCTTCCAGTAGATCGTTTCCTACTACCCACCGGGCAGCAGTCGAGTATTCTATCCCGAGGGATGGCTTCCTCCTAAGACTCGCCTCCTAAGAGAAACGCGTCGGTATGGGCGTCTCAGTTTTGGGTGGAATCGTAGCCGCAGTAGAGCGTCTACGCGAAAATGGTGGATAACTCTAGTCTGCCCAAGACCCCTGCCAGCTCGTCTGGCAGGTGAATCAGGTTGAAAGGCTAGAAGGCATTGCGCCCACACCCGGCTTTGCCCTTGGTGCGACCGCTGCTGCCTTTGGCCGCAGCGGTCGCACCAAGGGCAGGACGTACGGAAATCGTCCGATCTAGCCTTTCAACCTCCTTCACCCACGAGGCGAGCTCGTGGGGGTCGTTCGGGATACCCACCCTTTTGGAATGGACGCACTACTACGTCCTTCCACCCAGAATCAATGTCGTCCTCGAGTGCAAGGGCATACCCCACATGCAGAAACCAAGCGGCTCGGTTGGGTAGCCGCTCCTTGTCAGGGCTCCTATTGGCCGCATACGTTAGAGTCGGACATCTACGACACAGAGAGTCAGCCCATGGGCCGCACTTTGAAGGATGAGGCAGCCGTACCTGCTCCCGGCGATCTAGCTGCTTGGAAACAAGAAGACTATCGCCTGTCGGAACGATTTGCCGACCACTTGAAACATGGCGAGCGGCCAAGTTCACCGAGGGCTATCCGGCGGTATTTCGACGACAGCGATGCCATCCACTTCTTCAGGAAGCACGAGCAACGCGGCGTGGCGGCCGCCTACTCATCGTGGGGCATGCTCGACTACCGGCCCACGAAGGCTAGCCAGACGCGAGCCGAACAGTTGCTGGCCGAAGGCTTGCCGCCGGCACAGGCGGTGCTGCTGCAAGCGCGCATGGAGGCCTACCCAACGCTCTACCGGGTAGTAGAGCACTATCGCCAGAAAGGCGCCGTCGATCTGGAGGACGTGCTGCTCGGCGGGAGCGTGACGATCCACGACCGGGTCCTCTCCCAGCACGTTCAGAATGGGTTGTTTCTGGCAGCGCGTGCATTTCCGGCAGGACAGTATCACTTCCTCGAGATGGTGGGACCACCCCTGGGCATCGGCCAGGGAATGAGCGCTGTCGACTTTTTGCAAGACAGCGGAATGGTGTTCACACGTGAGGGCCTGAAGCGTGACGCACACAAGTTTGGTTGGCTGTGGGCCTGGAGCGACGAGTGGGAAGCCAACTGGCGGCAGCCGCAGCTCCGCAACATGGAAGGGCACGAGATGCTCTTCCACACCGCATCGTTTTCGGTGAGTGATGCAGCCGCCGTCCGCAAAACGCTTTTGGGCCGCCGCGACATCGACTACGACGAAAATGCCGACGAACTGGTCTGGTCGAGAGCTGCCGGCAAGCACACGCCCCACGATACTGTGACCATAGCCCGGTTAGCGTTTGTCGGCGACGAACTGGTGCTGACCGCCAATTCGACAGAGCGGTTCGCCGAGGCACGAGAGTGGCTGACCCAACTGCCCGGCGTGACGTTCCTCTCTGTCACGACGCGTGAGGCACTCGCTGCGAGTGAGGATCGTCCGCTGGATGACCGACTGAGCAAGCCCCAGTCAGCGGAACTGACCCCGGAAATGGTCGCCGCCCTGCAGGAGAAGCTCCGGAGTTACTACATGGGCTGGCTCGATATGCCCCTGCCGATGCTCGGTGGCAGGACGCCTCGACAGACCTGCCAATCGCTCGAAGGACGCGAACGGGTGGCCATGTTGATCCGCACGATACCTGAGCCGATGAGCCCTGTGCCGGTGAGCGTACCTCGCCAGGCGATGCTGCAGGCGCTTGGAATCGCGACAGGGCAAAACATGCGCGCCGAACTGGCACCTTCCCGCGAAGTGACGTCCAAGGTGGGCCGCAACGAACGCTGCCCGTGCGGCAGCGGTCGTAAGTTTAAGCATTGCTGTGGCGGACGGTAGGTTGCTAGTCGAGCGCGTAAAGACGTGCGGATTCATCGGCGCGTGGTGGGTTTTGGTGTCTCTTTTGGATCCGAGCCACGGCCCTCTTCGACGACGAAAAAAGCAGCCGGCACGACGTTGGTTGCAAAACGCCCATCCGACGATAGAAAGGAATAGCCGCCTAAAAATTTGCTCCACTGGAAAACGCGCGTTAGACTCGGCCGCATCACCACACGACTCATTTAGGGGGGGCGGCCATGTTGGAAGTCTTGCTCGTCTGGTCGCTGGCCAAGCACATTGGAAGCGTCATCGAGAAGAAAGGGCACAAGGCGGGCTGGTACCAGTTCCTGCTCGTCATTCTGTGGATCGGCGGCGAAATTGGCGGAGCCTTCTTCGGCGCCGTGATCATTGCTGCGGCCACCCAGGCAGAGCCCGAGTTCGGCTGGGTCTATCTGTGCGCGATCCTGGGCGCCGCCACCGGAGCGGGCATTGTCTTCGCGCTGGCCTACTCGCTTCCCGACATCAAGGTCCACGAGTCCAGCTACGGCACGCCCGACACCTTCCCGGGCTTCGCCTCCGATCAGTCGTTTGCATCGCCGGAAGCCGACGATCGCAACCCGTACCGACCGCCGCAGTCCTAGCTGCGCTTCGTAGGGTGGGCTGTGCCCACCAGCGCGACGCAGGTCGTGTTGCGACCCTTCGAGGGTGTTCGATGCGCCGTTGTATCGCGAGAAAATCGTGGAATGGCCCAAGGACGTTCGTTGCCTCGCATCGCGATGGTGGGCACACCTTCCCCCGACTTAGGAGCTGTCGCCAGTGGCAGCCGCGAAGGAATCGCCGTATCGTGAGAGCCAGCGCGGCCACGCCTGGCCGCGCTCTCTTCTCGTCTGAGGGGCTCTCTCAATGCAACCGCACCTGCTGCGCTTCGCACTATTCTTCGTTATGGCATGGCCGACAGTCATGCGGGCCCAAGAACCAGCGGCCCCCGTCCCTGAAGCTCCGCGGCTCGCCTTGAACGCCGGACACAACGCGATGGTCTGGCAGGTGCTCTTCACTCCGGCCGGCGACCGGCTAATCAGCGTCAGCGCCGACAAGACGGTCCGTTTCTGGGACGTGGTGACAGGCGAGTGTACCGACATGCTTCGCCCGCCCGTTGGAGCGGGACATGCGGGCAAGCTCTACGCGGCAGCGATCTCCAGCGATGGCCAACTGCTGGCCGTCGCCGGCGTGGGAATCGACGGCAAACGGCACCCGATCTATCTCATCTCGGTCCCCGATCGCAAGATGACCGGCCTCTTGGAAGGGCATGCTTCGCCCGTGCAGTCGCTGGCCTTCGCCCGCGGAACGCACACCCTGGCCAGCGGCGCTCGCGATGGACAAGGGAAGCTGTGGGATGCCGACAAAGGGTCGCTGCTCCAGACACTGTTGGGGCACAGCGGTGCGATCAACGGCATCTGCTTCTCGCCCGACGGCGCGCAGGTGGCCACGGCCTCGAGCGACAAGACGGCCCGGCTCTGGCTGACGGCCACGGGAAAAACGATCGCCCCGCTGGAAGGGCACACGCGCGAAGTTCGCGCCATCGCCTGGAGCCCCGACGGAGAGCGCCTGGGCACCGGCTCGGCCGATCACTCGATCCGGCTCTGGTCTTCCAAGGGAGAGGCCGGTAAGCAGGCCAGCGGGCTCAAGAATCCCATCACGTCGCTGAACTTTCTGCCCGACAGCGCGGCGCTACTCTTCACCCGGGGGGGAGAGACCGAGGAGCGAACCTGTTCGGTGGTCGACTTCCAGGCGGGCCGCATGCTGGCCAATTTCTCGCAGCACAACAACGCCGTGTTGTGCGGGGCCCTCTCGCCCGATGGCAAGCTGGCCGCCACGGCCGGCGGCAACAATCACGAGATCTACCTGTGGCGCACCGACAACGGCCGGTTGGTACACAAGCTGTCGGGCCAGGGAGAAACCCCCTGGAGCCTGGCCTGGAGCAGCGACGGCAAGCGGCTGGCCTGGGGGACGCGCTACACGCCCGAGTCGCGCAATGAATCGGGGCCGCTGGAGTACACCTTCGACCTGACCGAGTTGGAACGCGGCGTCGTCCGCGAACGGGACGGCTTCACCCGGGCGGTCATCTCCACGGGCGGAGTCGAGCTGGCCGAGAAGGGAAGCCACGCGATCGAGGTCACACGGAACGGCCGCCCCCTTAGCACGCTTGAGGTCGACGCGGGCCGGGGACGCATCTGGTCCTACACGCTCATCGGCAAGGGCCGCGCGGCCGTGGGGACCGAATCGGCCCTGCTGCTGTTCGATACGGCCACGGGCAAGCGACTGCGCGAGTATCTGGGGCCGACCGGCGCCGTGCTGGCCGTGGCGGGCTCTCCTTCGGGCGAGTTCCTGGCGGCCGCCTCGAACGATCAGGTGCTGCGCGTCTACAAGCTCGACGCGGAATCCGACGCACCGGTGCTGAGTCTTTTTGCGCCTGGCGACGATTGGATCGCTTGGATCGAAAGCGGGCCGTACGCAGCCTCGCCCGGCGGAGAGCGGCTGATGGGCTGGCACCTGGGGCGCGGCAGCGAATCGCTGGCCGATTTCGCCCCGGCCGTCCGCTTCCGCAAGTCGCTCTATCAGCCGCAGGCGATTCGGGCGATCGTCAAACGGCCCGAGATGCTGACCACCACGCAGCCCGCTCCGGTCATCAAGCCGATCGCGCCGACTACTCTCAAATCCGTGGTCGAAGTGCTCCCGCCGCTGGTGGCCATCACCAGTCCCGCACAGGCGCAGGTGACCGTTCGCGAGTCGACCCTCGAGATCCGCGCCGTGGCCCGTTCGGGCAGCCGTGATCCGCTCACCGCGATGTGGCTGATGATCGACGGCCGTCCCTATCAAGGGCAACAGAACAAACGGGACCTGGTGCGCCGCAAGACTGAAACCCCCGAGATCCGCGAAAGCTGGACCGTAGAGCTGACACCCGGCGTGCATCGCTTTGCCGTGCGGGCCGAGACTGCCAGCAGTGAAGGACTATCCGAAGAGATTCGCGTGGAATACGCCCAGGAGCAGGTCGCCAAACCCGCCCTGTATGTGCTGGCCATCGGCGTGTCGGAGTATCAGAATCCCGACTACACGCTGAAGTATTGCGGGGCCGACGCCCGCGAGATGGCCGCCGCCTTCGAGTCGCAGAGCAAGACGATCTATCGCGAAGTGAAGACGCAGGTGATTCTGGACCGCAATGCCACCCGGCGGGGAGTCGTCGACGGCTTGAACTGGCTCAAGCGGCAGATGACCCAACACGACGTGGGCGTGTTCTTTTTCGCCGGCCATGGAGTGCGCGACGACGAGGGGCTCTTCTATCTGTTCCCGACTGATGGCGACGCCGACAGCCTCGATTCCACCGGCGTCGGCGAGGACCACGTCAAACGGCTGCTGCAATCGGTCCCAGGGCGGTTGGTGCTGATGCTCGACGCGTGCCACACCGGGGCCTTTGCCGGAGACAATCGTCGCAGCCTGGGCGGGCGGACCGACGGCTTGCTGCGCGATCTGGTGAACGATGATTACGGAGTGGTGGTCATGTGCTCGAGCACCGGCAAGCAGCTCTCTGCCGAGAGCACCCGCTGGAAGCATGGCGCCTTCACCATGGCCGCGCTAGACGGTCTGTCCGGCAAGGCCGACACCAACCAGGACGGCGTCGTTTATCTGAACGAGCTAGACCTTTTCATTTCGGAACGCGTCAAGGAATTGACCGGCGGCAATCAGACGCCGGTCACCGCGCGGCCAGCGACCGTCCGTTCGTTTCCATTGGCGAAGTCGCGCTGAGGGGGCAGACGCGCCTGCCACTTTACGCTCCGCCTCACGCTACAAAGAAAACAATCGGCCGCGCCCGGAGGGGCACGGCCGATCGTGATCAAGTCTTTGAAATCGCAGTTGGCCTTAGGCTTTCGCGACTGAGTCTTCCGTTGCAGTCGAGATATCCTCGGCCTTGGCGTCCTCAAAGATCTTGACCGCGCGGCTCGATTCGTCGCTGTCTGCCGCATGCACGGAGATCAGGACGTTGCCTTGTTTCAGTTTGCCTTCGTAACGCTTGGCTTCATATTCGGGAGCACCCAGGCCCATCAGGCCGCCGGTGATTCCGCCAAAGGTGCCGCCCACGGCCGCACCACTCAAGGCAGCCATGATCGGGCCAGCCGCAATCAGCGGGCCAACGCCCGGGATCGCCAGGGCACCGATGCCGGCCAGCCAGCCCAGTGCACCGCCGATGGCCAAGCCCGTGCCGGCTCCGGCCGCGGTGCCTTCCGGCGCCTTGGTCGACTTCTCGTGAGCCAGATCGCGGGTACCGGTCTGATCGGGCAGTAGCACCGAAATGTCGTTGTACGAGAATCCAGACTGCTTGAGTTGCTCAATGATGCCGGACGCATGGCGATCGCTCTTGGCGATGCAGAAAACGGAGGTGGACATAATTCAGGTTCCTTATTTGCTGTTCAGTTGATTGATGTTGATGGACTTCGTGTTCGTCGAGTTCCGGCGAGGCTCACCGGTGCCTTACGGGTTCTCTTCAACCTCGATCTGATTATCGACCTTGCTGTCACCGGCCACTTCCTTGGCGATCTTCTCGACCAAGTCTTTTTCGGCCTGTGTCTTGACTGGGCCGCGCAACGTGACGGCACCATCCTGAGTGATGATCTTCACGTTGCGGGCGTTCACCGAAACGTCTTCCTTCAAGATCCGCTGGCGGACCGCCGCGGTGATGTTCAGGTCCGGCTTGTTCTCGTTTTGGTCGATCGGCGTCAACGCCTCGTTCGGCTTGTCGCGCTCGTTCACGGCAGTGTTATCGCGATCAGCCACCGCGCGAGTGTTTTGATTGCACCCCACGGCGAACACGGCCGCGAGCATGGCAGCGAATAGGCTTACTCTCATGACGATCTCCATGTTGTTCAGAAGAGCCCCGCGGTTGGGGCAACGGGCGGATGATAGGTTGGAACGGCTCGGCCCAAGGGACGCCCGTCTTCCCGGCGAGCGACTTGGAGCGGGATCCAAGTCCCAGGGGGATGCTTTCGACCCATTGCACGTCGCGTGCCAGAGGGGCGAGTCGCTGGCAAGTAAGCAGCTTCGGCCGGCGGCAAACAGGCTTGGTTCGCCAGCCCTTTATCGCAAAAAGAACGGCGAGATTCGCGTCTCAAGAGCGAATAGCCGAGAGTGATCGCGCGGTTAGATTTTCGTTCATTTCCAATCCGTTCCGCGAGAGATCGGGGGGGACTCAGTGCGCACAGGTGATGCCGTGAGACCACACTGAACGCCCGCCGTCCGGCAGTCGTTGCATTCGGATGACATGCCACAGCAATAGAGGGGACTGGTCGCAGCGCAATCATGTTGATCGCAGATCGATCTACTTTTGGACCCCCGCCGCAGCTTCTCGCAGGAAAACGAAGCGGAAACGCTGACAGGACCCCGATTCCGTCCTAGCGCTGGCTGGCTGGCACAGCGGTTGCATTTCAAAGTTCTGACAATCACGCAGGGGGCGGATGCCTTGCTCAATTACAATGACATAAACACACGAAAGGTGACCATGAATACGAACGCCAATGAATTCGGATACGACGCGGCTGCCAAGGCTCGCGAGACCGCTCAGTCGGTCAGCGATATGGCCCGGCAGGCGGCATCGAATGCCACCAAGCGGGCGGACGAGATGGCCGCCTCGGCCGGACAGAGCATAAAGGAACTTGGCAAGAAGCTGGGCGATCACGCCCCCAGTCAAGGCATGCTCGGTACGGCGTCGCAGGCAGTCGCTCGCTCGCTGCAAGACGGCGGAGAGTTCTTGAAAGAGACGACCATGGCCGGCTTGGCCAAGGAAGTCACCAACCTGATCAAAAAGAATCCCCTCCCGGCAGTCATTATCGGGCTTGGCCTGGGAATGATGCTGGGGCGGATTACCAGGAGATAAGCGATGGCCATGGGCTTCGAAAATCCTGCGGAACAGTCGACCACGTCGCTGGTCGGTGGCATCATTGCCGATCTGCAGAATCTGGTCGAGCAGCAGTTCCTGCTGTTTCGTCGAGAGATTGAGCGGGACGTGCAACGGGCCGTGCGAGCAGCCTCGATATTGGCTGCTGGCGCTGGGGTCGCATTCCTCGGCGGAATTTCATTCTGCATGGCGGCAGCGCAGTGTTTGTACTGGGTGACCTCCCAAGGCGGGGTCGCAGAGACCGGACTTCCGCTCTGGGGCTGTCATGCCATTGTGTCCGTGGTGCTGCTGGCGATCGGCGCCGCGCTCTGTATCAGCGGACGCTCACAATTCAACACAATCAAGCCTCTAGAAAGCACGGCCGTTGAGGCCTTGAAGGAGAATGTCGAATGGACGACGAAAGCGCCCCTGAAGTAATCCGCCAGCAGATGGAAGAGACGCGCTCGCAGCTTTCCGAAAAGCTGGAGATCCTGGAGACTCAGATCACCGATACCGTGCAATCGACGTCCAACGCGGTCAGCGACACCGTGGACGCCGTTCGGGACACAGTTGATTCGGTGACCGAGTCCGTGCAGGACACCATGCACAGCGTGGGCGAGGCGCTGAACCTTCGGCTGCAAGCCGAGCGGCACCCTTGGCTGGTTTTTGGGGGTGCGATCGCTGCCGGATTTGTGGCATCGGGCTACTTATTCCCAGGACGTACGCCGGCACGTGTCATGCAGATGACAACCGACAGCACGGGTGCTGCCATCGCCTATGTTCCCACGCCTGCGGCGCCGCCCCGCGACACGTGGTTCGGCAACCAGATGCGATTGCTGCGCGGGATGGCCGTGGGAGCGCTGATGGATGTCGTACGCGATGTCGCCGCCAAGGGGCTTCCCAGGCCGAATGTTCGTCCTCCGGACAGTTCGGCGGATCAGGACATCACGTCGGCCCCATTTCGGGCGAGTGTGAGTGGCAAGCGGACCGCTTAAACAAGAACGATCGAACACTGTTCGCAGCTCTGCTGCAAACAGAGCAACGACCCCGGAAGCCTTGGGCTGACGGGGTCGTTGGCATTTGAAACAGTTCGTTGGGCGTGCTCGAAAAGGCGCGATTACCCCAGCCACGGAAACCAACAGAGCCGAGACCCCATCACCGCCGCCACTCCGTGCTTGCCCACCGACACGGGGCCTAGCTCGGCGTCGTTCACGTGCCGCCAGAGCAGTCGGCCGGCAAAGTCGGCGGCGCTCAAGCTGCCCGTCTGGGCAAAGACGCGACCCAGCCGGCCATCGGGCAGGCTGTGATACCAGGCGTGGGAAACTTCGGGGAGTGCCCCGGCGGCGCGGCCCCCCGCGGGATCGATCGCCAGCGTTCGGCCGTCGGGCGAACGGACCAACGCAAACCTCCCCACGCCCGAAAGCCGCCAAGGGTCGAAGGGGATCGGACACTCCCACTCGGGCGTGCCATCGAAACGAAAGGCCCGCAGGCTCTTCTCGGTCCGACCCAGGATCAAGATCAGCTCGCCCGAGATCGTGAGCAACTGCGATTCCTGCCGCAGGGCTTTGAACTGCCACAAGGGATTCGCGTCGAGATCCAACACTTCCAACCGCCCGGCGTCGTTGGTAATCGCCAGTCCGCCGGGGAAGAGGGCCAATTGATCGACCGGTACCGGCAGCACCTTCAACCAACGTTGTTTGCCGCGGATATCGCTCCGCGCCAGTCGGTCGCGCTCCATCACAACGATCAGTTCCCCCTGTCCAAGCAGTTCGCAATGGGTGACCTGCGCCAGGCGGGCGTCGAACACGGCCGAGGCGTTCTTGCCCGCGTCGTAGCAGAGCAGCCGTCGATCGGTCAGGGCCACGATCAATCCGCCGCGCGTGCGCAGCATCGCGCCCGTTCCCGGCAAGTTCTGACTGACATGGATCGGCGTCTGAACTGCTGCTGCACCGTCTGCACGCGAGGCCGGCAGTTGAAACACACGCAGCTTGCCATCGGAGAGCAAGGCTCCCACGCGATGGCTATCGTCGAGCACCCCCAGCGACGCTGACGCGAGCTGATCCGAGGGCTGGCCCAGCGGGGCCGACCAGGCCGCTTCGCACAGGTGGGCCGTGCGGGGTGCACTCGCCGCGCGAGGAGCGCGGCGCTCGGGGGTAGCGTCCGATTGCAGTTCGAGCCGTTTGATTCGCCCCGTTTGCAGCCCGACCCAGGCCCAGCGACCCAGCGGATCGAGGGCCACGTCGATGATCGGTCCTTCCTGCAGATCGCTCCAAAGAACCCGCCCGTCCCGATCCAGCAGCGTCAGCGTGTTGTCGATGGAGCCGGTCAGCAGATGTCCCCCCGAGGAGGTCATGTCGACGCGATGGGGCAGATGCTCGAGCCGATAGCTCCCGTCACTTCCGGAACCGTCGCCGCGAACGCGCAGCAGTCCGTGGTTGTGCGCGGCCGCCAGTACGGCGCCCCCTGCGGGCGTGACAGCCAGACCGCCGATCTTGCCGCCGGCTTCATGGCTCCAGAGGACGCGGCCCGACAGATCGAAGGCGCCGATCCAGCCGGCTTCCGACGCGGCAACGACCAGCGGCGCCGCCAGGGGGAAGCGGAGATGTTGAATCGGCCGGGGAGACTCGAAACTGGCCGCGCGCCGGCCGTAACAATCCGAAACCAGGCACTTGTTCTGCGAGGCCACGACCGCAAATCGTCCGTGTGGATCGATTGCCAGCGCCGCAGCCGTTGCGGTCCGTCGCGATTCTCGCGGAGTCAGAAGTCCCTCAAACCACTGCAACCGCCCGGAGGCAATGGCCACGGCAATCCGCGCACCGTTCTCAGCAATCGCCCCCCGGGCGATCGGCTCGCGGCTGTTCCAACGGGCAAGCTGCACCCCCGCTTCATCCAGCAGGTAAACCACGTGCGAGGCATCCCATGCCAGCGTCATGCGCGTCTCACGGGCCAATGCCATGCCGACAAGCGGAGAGTCGGTATAGAACTCCCAGGCCAGCGTGGGTTGCGGAGACAGGTTGGGCATTGAGGTCCGTAAACACGCAAAGGAAAGCGGTCAGCAACCAGCGCGATTCGCCCCGCCACTTTAGAGGTTCGACGGGGTGCTGCAAGGTCAACGTCCCTGCCGGGTGCAAGGCTTGGTTGCATCGCGCCGCGAGAGGACTATAGTTCCGGAACCTCGCCCCCTCCCCGCTCAGCCTGCTTGGAGCCGCTGCCATGACCGACCGCGACGCTGCACCCGCTCGTACTTCTTCGGCCCTGGATCGCCGGGAGCTTCTGGCCAATGCCGCAACATTCGGCACCGCGTTCCTGGCCGCGCAGGGATTGGCGGTCGATGCCGATGCACAAGAGCCCAAGCCCGCGCCGGCCGCGAAGCCGGCCAAGCGTTACGAGATGAAGAAGTCGATCAACCTGTGGGCCTTCCCCTATCCGCAGCAGTACAAGCTGATCGACTGCTTCAAGCTGGCCAAGTCGGCCGGGTTCGACGCGGTGGAGATCAACTTTGGCCTCGATGGCGATCTTTGCCCCACCACGAGCGAAAAAGAGATCCAGGCCATCGGCAAGATGGCCAAGGACCAGGGGATCGCCATCAGCGGAGTCTGTTCGTTTCTCTACTGGCCCTACTCGCTCACGGCCAACGACCCGGCCAAGCGAGCCAAGGGAGTCGAGTTGGCCCGGCAGATGATCGCGGCCGCGCATGGGCTGGGGACCGACAACCTGCTGGTCGTGCCGGGGGCGGTCTATATTCCGTGGCTCAAGGAGGCCGAGCCGGTGGCCAACGACGCCTGCGAAGCCCGGGCCCGCGAGGCCCTGACCAAGCTGCTTCCCGAAGCCGAGACGGCGGGCGTCTATCTGAACCTGGAGAACATCTTTGCCAATGCGTTTCTGTTCAGCCCGCAGGAGATGATCCAGTTTGTCGACAGCTTCAAGCATCCGAACCTGATGGTCCACTTCGACACGGGGAATATCATGCAGTACCAGTTCCCTGAGCACTGGATCCGCATGCTGGGGAAGCGGATCAAGAACATCCACTTGAAAGAATACGACAAGCGGATGACGGAATTCACGCTCAACGCGTTCCGCCCGCTGTTGGATGGAACGACCGACTGGCCAGCCGTGCTGACGGCGCTCGATCAGGTCGGCTACCGCGGCTATCTGACGTTTGAGTACTTCCACCCGTACAGCCACTTCCCCGAGGCACTGATCTATCAGACGGCCGACTCGCTGGATCGGATGCTGGGGATCAAGGTTTGAAGCGGCCTAGATTTGAGATTTGAGATCTGAGATCTGAGATTTGAGATGTATCTGAGGTATGAAGTACGAGAATGCAATAATCGTCCCGATTTTCGATGCTCTAGCGGCTTCCCCGTGCTACATCTCTCTTCCGTCGCCTTCTGTCTTCTGCCCTCCGTATTTCAATCTCAAATCTCAAATCCGGATTGCAAGCTCCCTGAGTGCACGGCCATTCGTATCCCGCATGGCTGTCTACTACTTCTTGGCGGGCTGGTCACTTCTCCCTTTTCCAGCTCGCTCAACATGCCAGCGGTTCGTGCCAAATTGCCCTGCGTGCCGACCGCGGGGATGATCGTCCCCCGTTTCAAGTAGTTCAGGTCACGACCTCGGGCTTGTTGATTCCCCGCCGGGCAGCCCCTGGCAGCCTGTCGTTCATTCGCCTAAGATCGGCACAGCAGTATGCGGTTTTTCTCGCGTGGCCAAAGGGTTTGAAGACTCATCATGCACTCGCAACTGGTCGTTCTTGGCGGCGGTCCCGGCGGTTACGCGGCGGCTTTTCTGGCGGCCGACCTGGGGTTCCAAGTGACCCTGGTCGAAGCCGACTCCAAACTGGGCGGAGTCTGCCTGCTGCGAGGGTGCATCCCCTCGAAGGCCCTGCTCAATGTCTCGCGGGTCATCGCCGAGGCCAAGCATGCCAGCGATTGGGGCGTCGGCTTCAATAGTCCCTCGATCGATATCAATGCCATGCGGGCTCGCAAGGAGAAGGTCCTGGAGACCTTGGCCGGCGGCCTGAAGATGGTGGCCAAGAAGCGGAACGTGCAGGTCATTCACGCCCGGGGCACGTTTGTGAACTCCGGCACGCTGCGGCTCGAGGCCTCCGGAACTGAGCCGCTCGTGGATGGCACGCTGACGTTCGATCACTGCATTCTGGCGACGGGCTCGAGCCCCACCAAGATTCCGGCCTTCGACATCGGCACCGATCGGGTGATGGACTCGACCGGCGCGCTCGAACTGAAAGACATTCCCGAATCGCTGCTGGTCGTCGGCGGCGGTTACATCGGCCTCGAGATGGGGACCGTGTACGCGGCGCTCGGCACCAAGGTGCATGTGGTCGAACTGCTCGATGGCCTGCTGATGGGGGCCGATCGCGACCTGGTCAAGCCGCTGGTGAAGCGGATTGAGAAAGAGTTCGCCGCCATCCATCTGGGGACCAAGGTAGTCAGCATGGCCAATCAGGGGGACTACGTCGAAGTAACCTTCGATGGCCCCCTGGCCGAGAAGGTGCAGCGCTTCAGCCGGGTGTTGGTTTCGGTCGGACGCCGGCCGAACTCCAAGGGCTTCGGTCTGGAGAACACCAAGGTCATCATCGACCCCAAGGGTTTTGTGGTCACGAACAACCGCCAGCAAACCGCCGACCCGCAGATCCTGGCGATCGGCGACGTGGCCGGCGAACCAATGCTGGCCCACAAGGCCGCGCATCAAGGCAAGGTGGCCGTCGAGGCCCTGCACGGCGATCCGGTCAGCTTCCAGCCGCGGGCGATTCCGGCCGTGGTCTTCACCGATCCCGAAATCGCCTGGGCCGGCCTGACCGAAACCGAGGCCAAGACCGCCGGCCGCGATGTCGAAGTGGCCCTGTTCCCCTGGGCTGCCAGTGGACGGGCTCAAGCGGTCGGTCGAACCGAAGGCCTGACCAAGATGATCATCGATCCTGCGACCGAGCGAGTCTTGGGCGTTGGCATGGTCGGACCGCATGTGGGGGACATGATTGCCGAAGGAGTGCTGGCCATCGAGATGGGGGCCACGGTGCACGACTTTACGGCCTCGATTCATCCTCATCCTACGTTCAGCGAAACGCTGGCCTTCTCGGCCGAGGTGTTCCTGGGGACAGCCACAGATCTGTACAAGCCGCGCCGGGACAAGAAGCACTAGGCAAGTGCAGTCGGTCGGTGCGAGTGCTCGCCAATTTGGCGCCCATCGTACTTTCGCGTGGTTCGACTCCTGACCACGAAAGAAATGCTGGATTTCGCATTTCTGATTTGAAAGTTGCGCGCGGCCCGTTCATCTTGCATGCACCGAATCTCCAGACATTCCAGGAGCCGTGCGATGGCCATGGAGCCCATCACCCTGTTCGCCAGGATCAAGGATCTGCGGGGCGTGGCGCGGCATCTGCGCGGCCTGGCGCCCGACGTTCAGATCGATGGCCCCGATGATGACTGGGAGAATGCCACCGTCTCGTTCGGCAAGGGACGCAACAAGCAGACGCTGACCGTGACCTACTCGGCCGACTACCACACGCCGGAAGAATGGGCCACGCAGATGCAGGGGATGCGGGTCTACTTCAGCCAGTTCCCCGAGACCGATCGCAAGCGGCGGGTGATGCAGCTCACGACCACCTTTCGCTGCTCGCACGGCATGCTCTTCGAGCCCGACTTCGATCCCGAAGGGGACGAACGTCTGAACGTGATGTTCTCCATTGCTGAACTGCTCGACGGCGTGCTGTTCTCGCCCTCGTCGCTGCGCGATGCCCAGGGTCGAATTCTGTTCAGCGCCGATCCCGACGAAGAAGATCCGGAAGCGCGGTGGCCCAAGGTCGCGGCCGAAGTCTCCATCGAGCGATACGAAGAGATTGCTGAGGATGATGACGACGCAGATCCGCCGGCCGAGCCCCCCGACGCGCTGCGGGTTTTGCGGCGCGGACTGGCCCTGACGGCGGTCACCACCCGCGCGATTCTGGAGCAGGACCAAGGAGACGCGCCCGCCCACGAAGTCTATAAGGACTTGCTGGCGTGGATCGCCGAACTGGACATCGACGACGAGTTCGAACCGGAAGAGTGGAAGGTGCTGCAGCGGCCGATCGGCCGGCTCGAACCGCAGATGCAGATCAACTCGACCTGGCGGCTGGAAGGGCTGGTGGTGCTGGCTTGGGCGATGGGGCAGTTCGACTTGCCTCCGCACGATCAGCTGGTCGAGTTCAATCCGCTGTGGAGCAGCTTTGGACTGATGGACTCGCAGGCTTCGCGGGTTCTGCTGGCCAGACCGGTGCTTCGTCCGCGGGCGGAGATCGAACAACTGGGCAAACGACTGTTGGCCGTTCACTGGCGGTTGCGGAACTTTTCGCTCAACGGCAAGGTGATGGACTTTGGCGAGTTCGCCAAGACCTGCTGGTTCGGGCCACTCGACCTCCGTGGCCTGAGCCTGGTGAAAGGGGATCTGGCGATCGGAGGGAAACGAATCGACAAAGCCGATCCGGATGCGGTGGCCACGGCGCATAGCGCGGCGCAGGAGCGGCATCAGGCTGTGAACTGGCTGCTCGAAGGGCCCTCCCGCTACTCCGAAGCAAGCGTCGCGACGTGAGCTGGGCGGCACTTTCCCTGCGCCGCTCGACCCATTACCTTGAAGCGACGACAGACGCGCGGCAGACTCCCTTCTTTGCGAACCGTCGATTCGACTCGGAGCAGCTTATGGATCGGTGTGAAGCGGCCCTTCCTCGTGGTGGCATGCTTGCGGCCGTCCCTTGTCTTCTGCTCGCCGCGCTGATCGGTTGTTCGCGCGAGCCTCCTCCCAAGGTCGAGGTCGTCCCGACGGTCGGCGTCACCAAGGCGATCGTCCGCGAGGTGACCGACTTCTCGGACTTCACGGGTCGCACCGAGGCGCCGTTCTCGGTCGATATTCGGGCCCGCGTGACCGGCTACATCACCAAGATGCCGTTCGTGGAAGGGGCCGAGGTCAAGACGAATGACTTGCTGTTCGAGATCGACCCCCGTCCGTACCAGGCGCAGCTCGATCGGGCCCAAGGCGAAGTGGTGTTGAACGAAGCCAAGCTGAAGCTGGCCAAGGCCGACAACGTCCGGGCCAAGGCGATTGCCAAAGCCAACGCGGGGGCGATCAGCCTGCAAGACTTGGACAAGTACCAGGCATCGGAGGAAGAGGCCGCTGCGGCAGTGGAGGCCTCGAAGGCCAACCTGGAATCGTACAAGCTGAATCTCGAGTTCACCCGGGTCATCTCGCCGATCAATGGGCAGGTGAGCCGCTACAACCTGACGATCGGCAACCTGGTGAACGCCGACTCGACGCTGCTGACGACGGTCGTCTCGCAGGATCCGATGTACGTCTACTTTGATGTCGACGAGCTGACGTTCTTGAATGTCACGCGGAAGATGTTGGCGCAGAAGACGGATGCTATCCAGGCCAAGACTTTTCCGGTGCTGATGGAACTGGGGGATGAAGACGACTTCCCTCATACCGGGCATCTGAACTTCGCCAACAACGTGGTGACCTCTTCCACCGGCACGCTGACCGTGCGCGGCGAGTTTGCCAATCCGCCGTCGGAGTCGGGCAAGCGGCTGTTGCGACCGGGCATGTTTGTGCGGGTGCGACTGCCGCTGGGCAAACCGCACAACGCCGTTTTGATCAACGAACGGGCGCTGCTGAGCGATCAGGGGCGCAAGTACCTGTTGGTGGTCGACGACAAGAACATCGTGCAGTACCGCCCCGTTAAAGTCGGCGCGTTGGAAGACGATGGCTATCGCGTGATCGAGTCGGGGCTGGCAGCCAACGAAACGGTGATCGTCAGCGGCCTGCAATTGGTCCGTCCCAAGATGCAAGTGAAGACCGAAGCGTACAAAGCGCCGCCGACGCTCGCGGCGGACAAGCCCGAGAAGCCGGAGCAGGTAAAGCCAGCCGAGAGCAAACCGGCCGAGAGCAAACCGGCCGAGAGCAAACCGGCCGAGAGCAAACCGGCCGAGACGAAAGAACCTGAAAACAAGACGGCTCCACCCGCCGAGCCAGGGGCGAAGCCGGCCGAAACGAAGTCGGAAGCGAAGCCGGAGGAAACGAAAGCCCCCGAGGCAAAGCCCGCCGAACCCAAGCCCGCGGGCCCGGAGCTTCCGACAAAGCCGGTGAAGAAGAGCTAGGTCCATTCCGCTCGCTCTCGTTTCCAAGGGGCCCCCGGTAGCTTCCTGTGATCTCGCACTTCTTTATCGACCGCCCGATCTTCGCGTCGGTCATCTCGATCCTGGTGACCCTGTCGGGGGGCATTGCGCTTTTTGCGCTCCCGATTGCGCAGTATCCACCGATCGCTCCTCCCACGGTGCAGGTCTCGTGTACTTACCCCGGGGCCAGCGCCAAGGTGGTGGCCGATACGATCGCTGCCCCGATCGAGCAGCAGGTGAACGGCGTCGAAGGGATGCTTTACATGTCGTCGCAAAGTGCGAACGACGGCTCCTACAGCCTGATGATCACGTTCGACCTGGGAACTGACCTGAACACCGCGCTGGTGATGGTGCAGAACCGGGTGTCGCTGGCCATGCCGCAGTTGCCTGACTCGGTGCAGAAGCAGGGGCTGACGATCAAGAAGAAGTCCCCTAACATTCTGCTGGTGGTCAACTTCTTCTCGCCCAACAAGCGCTACGACGACATCTATCTGAGCAACTTCGCCACGATCTTTGTCAAAGACGAGATCTTCCGACTGCCCGGCGTGGGAGACATCACCTACCTGGGGCAGCGCGACTACAGCATCCGCGCGTGGCTGGATCCGCAGAAGATGGCCGCCCGCAGTATCACGGCATCCGACGTAGCCAACGCGATCTCGAACCAGAGCGAAGCCCTTTCGGCCGGGCAGGTCGGCCAACCACCGGGGGACGCGCTGACCAACTTCCAGCTGCCGGTCGATCTGGAAGGTCGCCTGACCGAGCCCGAAGAGTTCGGTGCCATCATCGTGAAGTCCGACACAGGAGATGAGAGCGGCATGGACGCCCGGTTCACCTACCTGCGCGACATCGCCCGGGTGGAATTGGGCGCGCAGAACTACAATCAGTCGTGCAGCGTCGATGGCATGCCTTCGGTCGGTCTGGCCATCTATCAGTTGCCGGGCACCAACGCCCTGGATGTGGCGGGGGGCATCCGCAAGCGGATGGCGGAGCTTTCGACCCGCTTTCCCGATGACCTGGAGTACGGCATCTACTACGACACGACCCCCTTCATCCGCGAGTCGGTGAAGGATGTCGTGAAGACGCTGTTGGAAGCGATCGCCCTGGTGGCCATCGTGGTGCTGGCCTTTTTGCAGAGCTGGCGGGCCACGCTCATCCCGCTGATTGCCGTACCGGTGGCCATCATCGGCACCTTCGGCGTGATGGCCATGCTCGGCTTCAGCTTGAACAACATCTCGCTGTTCGGTCTGGTGCTGGCGATCGGCATCGTGGTGGACGATGCCATCGTGGTGGTCGAGAACGTCGAGCGCTGGCTGAAGGAAGGCATGAACTCGCGCGATGCCGCCCGCAAGGCGATGTCGGAAGTGACCGGGCCCGTGGTCGCCGTGGCGTTGGTCTTGTGCGCGGTGTTTCTGCCCTGTGCCTTCATTGCCGGCATCACGGGTCAGTTCTTTCGCCAGTTCGCGGTCACGATCGCCGTGTCGACGGTCCTGTCGGCCATCAACTCGCTCACGCTCAGTCCCGCCTTGGCAGCGATTCTGCTCCGCCCGCATGGCGCGCCGCCGGATCTGTTGACGCGGATGATGAACAAAGTGCTGGGCAAATTCTTCGAGTGGTTTAACCGGGCGTTCAATGCCGGAAGCGAGTTCTATGCCTGGACGGTGGGCATCCTGCTGTGGCTCAGCCCGCTGGCGCTGGCCGTCTACGGCGGGCTGTTGGGGCTGACGGTCTGGATTTTCAGCTTCTATCCGGTCGGGTTCATTCCGCAGCAGGATCAAGGCTGGCTGCTGGTCGATGCGCAGCTTCCCGATTCGTCTTCGGTGCAGCGGACCAGTGTCGTGGTGGCCGAGTTGTCGCGCATCGCGCGCGAGACGCCCGGCGTGGACCACACCATGGCGATCGCCGGGCAATCGATTCTGATGCAGACCAACAGCTCGAACTTCGGTTCGATGTTCGTGATCCTGAAGCCCTTCGACGAGCGCCGCGATCCAAGCCTTTCGGCCAATGCGATTCTGGCCACATTGCGGGCCAAATTCGCGGCCAGCATGCGCGACGCACGGGTGGGCATCTACGGCGCGCCGCCGGTCCCCGGCATCGGACTGGCGGCCGGCTTCAAGCTGATGGTCGAAGACCGCGGCTCGCTGGGGCTCGAGGCGCTGCAAGCCGCGGCCGACGACCTGGTCGATTCCGCCGGCAAGAAGCCGCACATGATCGTGGCTCCGACGGTCTTCCGCTCCAACACGCCGCAGCTCTACATGGACATCGACCGGACCAAGGTCGAGTCTTTGGGTTTGACCATGGACGCAGTCAATCAGACGCTGCAGATCTACATGGGCTCGTACTACGTCAACAACTTCAATCAGTTCGGTCGCTACTGGCAGGTGAACATCCAGGCCGAAGGGGCTTTTCGAAAGCAGAACGACGATCTGAACCAGCTCTTCATCCGCAACAAACGCCAGCAGATGGTCCCGCTGGGCACGCTGATCCGCCTGCGCGAGATCGGCGGGCCGGTGATGGTGACGCGCTATAACCTGTACCCGGCGGCGCCGGTGATGGGCGGAGGCATGCCGCCGCTCAGCTCCGGGCAGACGATCACCCTGATGGAGAAAGAAGCGGCCCAGACGTTGCCGCGCTCCATGAGCACGGAGTGGACCGAACTGACTTATATGCAGATCAAGGCCGGCAACACGGCCATGTACGTGTTCGGCGCGGCGGTGGTGTTCGTCTTTCTGGTGCTGGCCGCTCAGTACGAAAGCTGGACCCTGCCGCTGGCGGTCATTCTGGTGGTGCCGATGTGCCTGCTGTGCGCGCTCACGGGCATCTATATCCGCAAGCTGCCGATGGACATCTTTGTGCAGATCGGATTTGTGGTGCTGGTGGGGCTGGCGTGTAAGAACGCCATCTTGATCATCGAGTTCGCCAAGCAGATGCACGAAGAGGGCAAAGACTACTATACGGCCACCAAGGAAGCCTGCCGCCTGCGGCTGCGTCCGATTCTGATGACGTCGTTCGCCTTTATTCTGGGGGCTGTTCCCATGGTCATCGCTCATGGGGCCGGCGCCGAAATGCGTTGGTCGCTCGGCACGGCGGTCTTCAGCGGCATGCTCGGCGTGACCTTCTTCGGAGTGTTCCTGACGCCGGTCTTCTACTACGTCATCGAGCGGCTGGGCGAGCTGACGTTCCTGCAGAACACCATCGTTCAGCGGCTGCTGTCGGCCGTGTGCGGAGCGGCAGCCGGCCTGGCCGCCGGGGAGCTGGCCTTTGCCGCCGGGCTCCCCTCGCGGCAATGGGCGCTGGTCGGCGGATTTTTGCTGGGCGTGCTTACGGCCGCTGTGGTGGACAATCGCATTCGCGCAAGTCGAAATCAGCATCGTCAGACGGTCACCGGAGTTCCCCACACGTGATCTCACACTTCTTCATTGATCGGCCTATCTTCGCGGCCGTGCTGTCGATTGTGCTGACGCTGGCGGGCGGAGTGGCCGCTTTCTCGCTCCCCATCGCGCAGTATCCCGACGTCACCCCGCCCACGGTTCTGGTCACCGCTTCGTATCCGGGGGCCAACGCCAACACGGTCCGCGACACGGTGGCCGCGCCGATCGAACAGCAAGTCTCCGGCGTCGAGAACATGCTGTACATGTCGTCGCAGTGCACCAACGACGGCGCCTATCAGCTCACGGTCACGTTCAAGCTGGGCATGGATTCGGACATGGCCCAGGTGCTGGTGCAGAACCGCGTCTCGCTGGCCGAACCGGTGATTCCTGAGTTGGTGCAGCGGCAGGCGATCAATGTGAAGAAGATGTCGCCCAACACGATGATGATCGTGAATCTGACCGCGCGCGACGGCATGTACGACAACATCTTTCTCAGCAACTTCGCCACGATCCAGATCAAGGACGAACTGGGCCGCCTGGATGGCGTGGCCGCCGTGACCTACATGGGCCAGCGCGACTACAGCATGCGGGCCTGGCTGAATCCCGACAAGCTGGCCTCGCTCAACCTGAGCGCCAGCGACATTGTGAACGCGATCAACGCCCAAAATGTGCAGGTCGCCGCCGGTGCGATCGGGCAGGAGCCGATCGGCTCGGGCCAGGACTTTCAGCTCACGATTAACACGCTGGGCCGCTTGATCGACGTGGACCAGTTCGGCGCGATCGTGGTCAAGGCCTCGGGCGTCGAGGGAGACAGCCAGGCCTCCGGCATCGTTCGCTTGCGCGATGTCGCCCGGATCGAGCTGGGAGCCCAGCAGTACGATCAATCCTGCTCGCTCGATGGCAAGCCTTCGGTGGCTTTGTCGATCTATCAGTTGCCCGGGTCCAATGCGCTCAAGACTGCCCAAGGCGTCTACGCCAAGATGGAGGAGCTGAAGAAGCGGTTCCCCGATGGCGTCGATTATCAGATCGTCTATGACACGACTCCCTTCATCAAAGAGTCGATCATCGAGGTCTTCAAGACGCTGCGAGACGCCATCCTTCTGGTGGCGATCGTGGTGCTGGTCTTTCTGCAGAACTGGCGGACCACAATCATCCCGCTGATCGCCGTGCCGGTGGCTATCATCGGCACCTTTGCCGTGATGGCGGCCCTCAACTTCTCGCTCAACAACCTGTCGCTGTTTGGCCTGGTGCTGGCCATCGGCATCGTGGTGGACGATGCGATCGTGGTGGTCGAGAACGTCGAGCGCTGGCTGGAGCAGGGGCTCTCTCCGCGCGATGCCGCGCGCAAAGCGATGGACGAAGTGACCGGCCCCGTGATCGCCGTGGCGCTGGTTCTCTGCTCGGTGTTCGTCCCCTGCGCGTTCATCTCCGGCGTCACGGGCGAGTTCTTCCGCCAGTTTGCCATCACGATTGCGGTCTCCACGGCCCTGTCGGCCATCAACTCGCTTACCTTGTCGCCGGCGTTGGCGGCCATTCTGATGCAGCCGCACGGGGCCAAGAAGGATCCGGTGGCTCGCCTGATGGACTTCACCCTGGGTTGGTTCTTCCGCAGCTTCAACTGGGGCTTCGAGCGCAGCACGGCTATCTATACCAATGTGGTGGGCGTGCTGCTGCGGCGCTGTCTGCTGGCGTTGGTCGTGTACGGGGGACTGCTGTTCCTGACCTACTTCGAGTTCTCTCGCGCGCCGATCGGCTTCGTGCCTCAGCAAGACAAAGGCTATCTGTTGCTCAGCGTGCAGTTGCCGGACTCGGCCTCGGTGCAGCGGACCGGGGAGGTCCTGGCGCGGATTGAAACGATCGCCCGCAAGACCCATGGCGTCGCCCACACGGTGGCCCTTTCGGGGAACTCGCTGCTGCTGGGGACCAACGCGCCGAACCTGGGTTCGCTGTATGTCATGCTCGAAGAGTTCGACAAACGGCCGGGCCTGTCGGCCGACAGCATCTCCGATTCGCTGCGCAAGGAGTTTGCCAACGAGATCCGCGACGCGCAGATCAGCATCTTCGGTGCGCCGCCGATCGACGGACTGGGGACCACCGGCGGCTTCAAGATGATCATCGAAGACCGCGGCAACTTGGGCCTGGCCGAACTGCAGTCGGTCAGCGATGCGATCGTCGCTCAGGCCAACAAGACGCCTGGTCTCGAGGGAGTGTTCAACAGTTCCCGATCCGATACACCCTGGCTGTACCTGGACATCGATCGCGAGAAGTGCCTGGCTCTGAACCTGGATCTGTCCGATGTCTTCAACACGCTACAGGTCTACCTGGGCTCGTACTACGTGAACAACTTCAACGAGTTCGGCCGCTCGTGGCAGGTGAACGTGATGGCCGACCAATCATTTCGCGACCGGATCGACAAGATCCGCCAGTTGAAGGTGGCCAACTCCAAGAAGGATATGGTCCCGCTGGCCACGGTGCTGCAAATCCGCGACGTCAGCGGGCCCCTTTCCCTGATGCGCTACAACATGTATTCGTCGGCCGCCGTAACCGGCGATCTTTCGCCCGGCACCAGCTCCGGCGAAGCGATCACCAAGATGGAAAAGATCGCCAACGACAACCTGCCCCATTCCATGGCCTTCGCCTGGACCGAGCTGACCTTCATGCAGCTCGACGCCGGCAACACCGCCATGTACGTCTTCGCCTTGGCGATCGTGTTCGTGTTTCTGGTGCTGGCCGCGCAGTACGAGAGCTGGTCCCTGCCGCTGGCGGTGATTCTGGTGGTGCCGATGTGCCTGCTCTGCTCGGTGATCGGCGTCAGCATCGCCCACATGGACGTGAACATCTTTACGCAGATCGGCCTGATCGTGCTGGTCGGCCTGGCCAGTAAGAACGCTATTTTGATCGTCGAGTTCGCCGAGCAAGAGCGCAAGAGCGGCAAGTCCCGGCTGGATGCCACACTGACCGCCTGCCGTCTGCGGTTGCGACCGATTCTGATGACCTCGTTCGCGTTCATCCTGGGCGTGGTGCCGCTGGTGATCGCCGTAGGAGCGGGGGCGGAGATGCGGCGCACGCTGGGGACGGCCGTCTTCAGCGGCATGCTCGGCGTGACGGTGTTTGGGATCTTCCTGACGCCGGTCTTCTACTACGTCATTACGTGGTTCATTAAAGAGGCTCCGCCCGTGCCGACAACGAGCCCCGCAACGCCTGCTGCGGACCAGCCCCTTCACGGAACGCACGGGTAGCTCAAACTCGTCTTTCAAATCCGAGCTTAAGACAGCTCCCCGAGCCGGCGACTACCACCCGTCTTCGACCACCAGCTTGTTCTTGGTGATGTACTTGTTCAGGCGGTCCCAGCAGACCGTCTTGCCGGTAATCCGCATCGGCGAGTGGGTCCACATGAAGGTTTCGCCCGGCGGATAGCCGTCTTCGGACATCTCGACATCGCGCTGGAAGAGCTGGTACTGACCGTCGACGAAGACCAGGTCGCTGAAGTCGCGCTCGGATGGATCGGGAACGGGCTCCGGCGCGTACGGCGGCTTGATGTCGCCGGCCTTTTGGTAGCGCAGGTTGATGCTGGAGGCCGTGAGCATCGTGCGGGCCGCCCCCAGCGAGACCGGCAGGTTTTCTTTGAGGGTTACGAGCCGGAGCAGGGTGTTGATGATCGGCTCGCGGTACTCTTTTTTGATCGGCCACAGATCGCAGTCGTCCCAGGTTTGATACTTGTCCTCGGGAAAGAAGCTGCCCCTGGGTTGGACGCGGGAAGGGTCGCGGGCGGTCTGCGGGGTGACGCCAGAGATGCGGGGAAACTCGAGGTACTTGAGGGTGTGGCCCGGCGGGTAACCGGCCAGACAGACCTGCCAGTCGTGCAGGTAGTTCAGGTACAGCTCGTCGGCATTGAGCATCTCTTCGTATTCCTTGCGCGTCGCCTTGGGGATTTTGTGGCGAACCGGCAGGGGCTGCGGGAGCTGGCGATAGCGGAGGTTGAGGAGAGAGGCCGTGAGAACGATGCGGCAGGCCGTGAGTTGGTCGCGGGGTTTCTCGGCGTTCAGGGCGACGCCAATGGTGTAGTTGATGACGCCGGTGCGGATAGGGAGGGAGATGGGCCAGTAGTCAGACATGGGTTGGGGAGGGGGGGGGCAGGGCAATTGCATCTTATTCGCCGGAAAAACCACAGAGGATGCGCTCGAGGAAGTCTTCGTTCCAGCCGGCTTGCAGCCTTTTGCCGCGGATGCTCCCACGAGAG